>JAABUQ010000611.1_pt1 | contig 83451 bp, 68 predicted proteins | sample 5560001 | NCBI WGS metagenome assembly JAABUQ01 (sample SAMN10711888, study PRJNA513371) | rock metagenome | isolation source: Antarctica rocks | place: Antarctica: Victoria Land, Finger Mt nord | collected 2015-12-18 | reverse complement strand
TCGGCGCTGAAGTCGCGGTCTAGGAGATCGTCAGCGACACGGACGCCGGGCACACGGATCGTCGTGGCCTTCCACTTTCTCGTGATCAAGCCCGAAAGGCCGGCGTTGCGCATCAGCCGTTCAACGCGCTTGCGGCCGATCTGCTCGCCGTCATCGAGGACGAGGTCAGCCCAGATCCTTGGCGACCCGTAGACGCCACGACGTCGCTTGTGCAGCACCGCGATCCGGGCGCTCAGGCGCGCGTCCTTGACCGCGCGAGCCGACGCCGGCCGCGTGGTCTGCCTTCTTCGCCAGCACGAACCCGAAGACGATCACCGGGTCCTGCTCTCCGACGCGAAGAAGGCCGCGGCTTTTTTTAGGATCTCACGCTCCTCGGCGAGGACCCGGTTCTCTTTGCGCAGCCGCCTGAGCTCCTCACGCTCGCTAGAGCTCAACCCCTCGGCTTTGCCCTCGTCGACATCACGCTGGGCGCCCCAGTTACGTAGCGAGCCCTCCGAGACGCCCAGCTCCTTCGCAAGCTGGGAGACCGACCGGCCACTCGTCCTGAGCAGCTCCACGGCCTCACGCTTGAACTCCTTGGAATACGGCGGGATCTTTGGCATCGACAGACATCCTTCCCGACCGAGCAAATCGCTCAGCCGTCAGGTGTCCACGAAACCGGGGGAACTCCACTCCTTCATGCGTGGGCTCGTGATTGAGGTCAAGCCTTCAACGGAGCCCAGGCCCGTAGACCTGGGTGACATCGTACAGGGCGCCGCTGCTGCTGCGATTGTCATCCTTCAACGGAGCCCAGGCCCGTAGACCTGGGTGACATCAGATGGGACTGCGGCAGGCGCCGCCCGACAGTTACCTTCAACGGAGCCCAGGCCCGTAGACCTGGGTGACCCGTCCAACCCCGGGGTCCCCAGCCTAGGGGCGCCCCTTCAACGGAGCCCAGGCCCGTAGACCTGGGTGACGCTCGATCAGCACCGCGCCGGCCAATGCGAGCCCCCTTCAACGGAGCCCAGGCCCGTAGACCTGGGTGACGTGGACGCTGTGAACGGTCCCCACAGTTGTACGTCCTTCAACGGAGCCCAGGCCCGTAGACCTGGGTGACTCGGCGGATACAGCGGTGGCGGCGGGCGGGTTGACCCTTCAACGGAGCCCAGGCCCGTAGACCTGGGTGACATGACCCTCAACGAGTGCCGGCGTTATCTCGGGATCCTTCAACGGAGCCCAGGCCCGTAGACCTGGGTGACAGCGCAGAACCGGGCGTAGCTCTCAGCGATCCGTTGGCCCTTCAACGGAGCCCAGGCCCGTAGACCTGGGTGACCCGACCACGACGCGCGGAGGGCAGCAGCGTGAGTGACCTTCAACGGAGCCCAGGCCCGTAGACCTGGGTGACAAGGCGGTTGTGACGGTGGAGGCCGTGCTGTGAGCGCTCCTTCAACGGAGCCCAGGCCCGTAGACCTGGGTGACTCGCTGACATCCCCAATCAGACCGTGGGGCTATGGCCTTCAACGGAGCCCAGGCCCGTAGACCTGGGTGACTTCTTCGGCACCAGTGGTTTCGGGCACCCCGATGCCCCCCTTCAACGGAGCCCAGGCCCGTAGACCTGGGTGACCCCGCCCAGCCGGTAACGAGCTGGTAGGCCGCTGATCCTTCAACGGAGCCCAGGCCCGTAGACCTGGGTGACCCTTAGCCTTGCGGGCTAAAGCCTGGAATTTTCCACTTCCTTCAACGGAGCCCAGGCCCGTAGACCTGGGTGACCTGACGCTACCCACGTTCCACCAATTGCTATTTCGCTCCTTCAACGGAGCCCAGGCCCGTAGACCTGGGTGACGCCCTCGGTGAGCTTTAGCCACGCGCCACGGATGCCCCTTCAACGGAGCCCAGGCCCGTAGACCTGGGTGACGCTCGCATAATAACCCGGCAGCTTGCAGGCAATTTCGAGCGCCCTGCGAGCGGTGGGGCCTTGTGACGGTTGCCGGGCGGCCGGCCGACTGCAGCGGGCAAAGTAAAGCCGGCCGTGAGCAGGCAGAAAGCACTTGCGAGCGCTAACGGCGTTTTCTTCAGCACCTGAGCCCTCGCATCACCAAATGACAACATCGCCGGGAGTGGAGAGGGGGCGGCGCACGCCGATGAACTCGACGCACGCCAATCCCCGCCCTGTTGGCGCACCCAGGTCGAAGATGCTCACGCTGTCCTGTGCTTGGTTCATCTCCTCCAGAAGGTGCGTGCGCAGGTCCACGAGCTCGACCCGTGTCAGGTCACAGACGAACACCGAGTACTGAAGCGGGTCGCCGTAGTCCTTGGCAACGCCGTGCACCCGCCTCAGCCTGCGTGGGTGCCGGATGTCGTAGGTGAGCAGATAGCGGGTCCGATCCGCCATCTGCTTATCGCGTTGTCAAGGGTCGGTAGCCGGGCACGTCGCCCAAGAGGGCCGCTGCGAGGAGCCGGGCCTGAATCTCCAGGCAGCGACGATAGCTCGCCTGGTACTTGAACAGAGGATGTCGCAGTTCGCCGGTCATCCGTCGCTCGTACGCGGCGATCAGCTTTCGACGGCCGGTCTGTGACAAAGCCACTGCGCCCGCGCGCTCGACGAAGTCCTCCTTGCGGATCTCACCGTTATTCACGACTGTGAGCACCGTCGAATCGGCGACGAGCGGCCGGAACTCCTCGGCGAGATCAAGCGCCAGAGCCGGGCGTCCGAAGCGGGGTCGGTGGTAGAGCCCGAGGTAGGGTTCGAACCCAACGGCGATGGTGGCCGCGGTCGCATCTTTGGTGAGCAGGGCATAGGCGAACGACAGCAGCGCATTGAGTCGGTCTCGTGGAGGCCGCCGGCTGCGGCCGTCGAAGTCAAACTCGCCCATATTGCGGCTGGCGGCGATCAACCGGGCGAACTGCTCGAAGTAGATCCGTGCCGCGGCTCCCTCGAGGCCGAGCAGGGACTGCATGTCCGGCTCTCGCTCGGCCGCTCGGGCCAGATCCGCGAGCTGGGCGACCGCCCGTGCCGCGTCCGCGTCCCCATGTCGGCGGATCAGCGTGCGGCAGTTCCTGATCTTCCCCGCGACGAAGCTCGCCGCCGTCGCCGGCGCGCCGACCACCGCCGCACGGTGCTGGCGGATCCGCAGCTCGATGTTCTGGCTCGGCATGCCTGTCGCGAATCCGCTGAGCCATCCACGGCCACTCAGCCACAGCACCGGCACACCGGCCTCGAGGAAAGCACGGATCGCGGCGCTGCCCAGCGACACGTTCCCGAAGACAGCCACGTGGGATATGTCGATCAGGCGGCGGCTCGCGACCTCGGCTCCATCCTCCATCAGGACCACCCTGCCCGCGCGTTTGGTCAAGCGCGACCCCGGCGTAGTTAGGTATAGGGGAGTGGCCGGCGAGTCTGGCGCGATCAGGCGCCGCGGGACGTGCTCGCTCGCCCCGCGCAGGAGGTTGGTCTCGTCGGGCAGGCAGATGCTGACCAGCGAGCAGCGTGGGCACTTCGGGCTGTCCACCAGAGGCGGAGGAGCTTGGTGGCGTTCCACGTTGGCGCGCAGCCGATCTCGCTCGACGAGCGTACGCGCGGCAAGTGCGTCGTCGATGACGACCGTGTGCCGGGTCCGCGTCTCGGCGAAGTAGACCTCGCCGCGGTCGACCGTGTAGCCCGCGTCGCGCAACAGGAGCACCTGGGCGCAGAGCTGCACCAGCTCGGGGTCGTGCAGGGGAACGTCGCCGGGGAGCGGCCTACCGCGCTTGTACTCCACGGGCGTGACGGCTTTGCCATCGTGCTCCAGCAGGTCGACCTTGGCTGTGAGACCGAGGGTCTCCGAACTGAGCGTGACCGACGTGCTCGGGCGCGGGGGATCATCACCAGCCTTCTCCTCCGGGGCAGGTGGCCGGCCGCGCTCTGAGTCGACACGCCGATGTGCGTAGGTGCCCTCCGCGGTGTCGGCGTTGTGGCGAAAGCCGCCGTCTACCCACTCGAGGTAGGCGAGCCGCGGGCAGTAGACGTGCTCGTTGAGCATTCGAGCCGGGATGAGATCCGGCGCCGCGGCTCCGGCGGGTGCCACGTCGGGTGAGTCAGCCATGGACTCGATCGGGACGCATCAGGCCGAGGCCGTAATGGGAGAGCGCTCCCAGCGCCAGTGGGCCGGTGACCGGCTGATCGAAGCGTACGCGGATGCCCGTGAGCCTCGCCCGCTCAAGGCGGGAGCTTCCGGCCTTGGAGCTGCGGAAGCGATGCCACGACCCGCTCTCCAGCGACACCTCTATGGGCTCGGGCATTCCGCGGTGGGCCAGCTCATGTCTGACCTGGGCTTCTGGTCCGTCGATGACCTCGCCCTGCCGACGTTTGGGGTGACGCACCAGGCCAAACGGGGTGAGCGAGCGCCACGCTGATGCGGGGCCGAGCAGGTCCGGCAGCGCAAGGTGGCATGGAGCGCCCAGGCTTGTTAGGGCGCACTGGAGGTCAGGGGTCTCGTGCAGTCTGATGTACGTGAGCCCCGCCAGCGCGACCACCTCGTCCTGTCCGAATCCTTCCGGGGCCCAGACATACAGCCGGTCAATTCGGCGCCCATCGCCGCCGGGAGTGGCCAGGAAATGTGCGTGGAGATGCTGGTCGGCGCGGGGTCGATCCCCCACCCTTCCGCTAAAGGTTGCTGAGGCGCGGTCATTGCGGCCTCCGCCGAAGCGAGCCTGCAGCGCGCTCCTCAGCGACTGACCCACAGCCACGGCCTCGATGATGGCCGGCCGGCTGGAGCCGCGGAGGCGAAACACGGCGAGGGTCGGGCGGCTGGGACGCGCGTTGAGGGCAGGCGCTGGACGCGACGCCGGCGGGCGCGGCAGTGCATAGGCGACTCGACGGGCGCCGGGCGGCATGAGCCGCCGCTTCGCGCGCAGCTCCGTGACGGAGATGCTTAGAGCGTCCAGTCCTTCACCATGCTCCGGGCATAGGAGCTCGACGACCTCAAACTCGCTGTCCTCCTCATCGTCCACGACCGGTCTCGCGAGCGGCGCGGCCGATGGCTCCGGGTGACTGGACACGGTCAACACGCAGACCGACTCCGAACGACCGAGGTAACCCACGCACCGCGCGGCAGCAGTCAGCGCCGCCGTTGCGTCGGCGTCCAGATCAATGTCCCACCAGACGCGCAACGGTGCGTCTGGGTCCACCGCGAGGTAGGAGTCGATCACCTTCGCCGTCTCTCGCGGCTTCGCGGGCGAGTAGCTCGCCTTTGGCATGTAGTGGCGAGTGTGCCCCGGCAGGGTCACCGGCAGCTGATAGACGGGTGGCGGCGCGTCGATGAGGGTCTGCAGGGCACGGTCCACCGCGCCGCATTGAGCGGCCAGTGCGACGTTGGTGCGCGTGGTCGAGTAGAGCGCCCGCAAGAGCCGCCAGGGGCTCGGTGGCCACTCCACGGCTGCATCGTTCACGTGTACGCCCCAGGGCGTCGCGTGGTAGCGCCCGAGCTCGAACCTGGCTTCCAGTCCGAGCATGGGGCTATCCGAAGCGCGCCTGAAGGACAGCCGCATCGAACGCCACACTGGACGATGTGAGCTCCGAGGCGAGGACATCGGCTGCCGGCAGCTCCCAGCCGCCCGGCCGCCGCACTTCGACGCGCTGCAGCTCCAGGTCGCAGGCCGTGCGAAGGCGCAGGGGTCGATCGAGCAACGTGCGCAGCTCCCAGAGGGCAGCGGCGATGAGCAGCTGGGTCTCCGACGCGCCGAGGCCGTAGCCACGGATCTGCTCGATGTCCACGGCAACGTCGAGCTCGATGCGCTCGGCGGTGTACTCCGTGCGCCCGAAGGGCACGAACCCAAACCCCTCGGTCGAGGTGCGGCTCTCGCCCTTGGTCGGGTTGACGTCGTCGCGCTTGACGCCGCCGGATACCACCGGGCGCGCGCCGTGGGCCTCCATCACGGCCGTCACGGCACGGCGGACCTTTGGGTTTCCGTAGTCCCTCCATTTCGGGTCCGAGAAGAAGACACCGTGGACGAGGCAGAGAGGGTCGAGCTTGAAGATGCCCTCATAGGCGTGGGCCCAGTCCATCGGCACGCCCTTCTCAAGTCCCAGTCGCTCGGTGATGACATCCACCATGCTCTCGCCGTCGAGCGACGCGTGTCGGACGTATGCCCCGGCGAGGCGGTGCGGATCCAACCGCGACGAGGTGAGGAAGCGGTCCCCGTCCCCGCGAACCTCAACGTAGGGGAGCGCCGCAAGTGCCGCGACAGGGCGATCATGTGACCGATCCCAGGCAGTGCCCTCGAGGTGGTTGGTGAGTGACTGCACCGACTCGACGAGGACCGCTGCCTGCGTTCCCCCATCGGGTTGGGGGCGATCGAAGACTGCGGGTCCGAGGTCGGGGAAGCCGGTCGGCTGAAAGGTGGACCCCACCGTCGGGGCGTAGGCGGCCTTGAGCAAGATGCGGCTCTCGCCGTGGAGTCCTTCGATCATTCCGCTTCCTCCCGGTTGGTGTAGCTCTGCTCTGCTCTGATGGTCATCTGGCGCTGCATTGCGCCAAGGTCCGCATCACTCAGCGGCACAAGCAAGGCGGCGGCCAGCAGCTCGCCCCCTGGTGCTCCGACCATGAGGTCATCAAGGTCGGCCACCGGCGGAACGCCGGCCAGTCGAAGCCGAAGCAGCGCGTCCCTCAACACAGGGGCGACCGATCCGACCGCCAGACGCGCCGCCCAGCCGCGGCGTGGACCGAGCGTGGCTGAAGCATCTACGCCGGGTTCCGGCGACCGCCACCACCATGCCAGCGCCAGCGCGTCGTACGCCGGGACCGGCGCGGGCGGCCAGCCGCTCCGTCGCTTGGGAGCGGCCTTCTCGTCCCAGTTGGCAAGGAGAGCTGTTCCGCGGGCGAGCCTGACGATACGGTCAGAGTCGAGCGCGTGGCCGGCCAGAAGGCGCGCCACCCGATGGTCGCACCATAGGCCCCACAAGAATCCGAGCCGCGATGCTTGACCGTCGGACACCCCGGTCACGGCTCCCTCGCCGTCGAGGTGGCTGCGGGCGTGGATGGACGCGAGCAGGCTCACGCCGGACCGGGCCGACACGAGGTGCCGCCGGTCGGAGTCGAACTCTCGCCTGCCCTTCTGGTCCAGGTTGGTGCCATTCAGGTAGTCACGCACCGCGGGGAGGCGGCCCGCGCTCTTCAGCGAGCCGATGCTGACGGCCAGCGCGAACTCGGCCGAGCCGTCGTCGCCGGCCTGCACCCAGGGTGCGGCGGGAGCGTCGCGGAGGGGTCGCAGGCCGGCGGCGATCGCCGCGCTCGAGCGCGCAAGGATGGCCTCGACGGCGCCCACGCGCTCAAGGGCCGCCAGGACGTCATCCGTTCGGCCTCGAGCCGCCACGGCGAAGCAGGCACGCTCGAGCCGGCGCGCCTCGACCTCGACGGCGTGGGGGCAGCGGTCGCTGTCGGCGAACCTCAGCAGGGCGCCCATCCACCCGTCGATGCTCTGCAGCGCGGCCGCGGCGGGGCGCGGCTCGACCTCTATACGCCCGGCGGGTACGGCGAGGTTCGTCTGCCCGTAGCGCTCCAGGATCGCGTAGCGCTCGAACGCGTCGATGCCGCGGGCGACGCCGAGCTCTCCGGCGGCGCGGGCGAAGTCGAGGCCGGTTCGGGCCGCCCGCATTCCGTGTCCGCTGCGCACCTGCGCGCGGGACTCGCGAATAAGGTTCATGATCTCCGCGTGCGTGGCCCAGCGTCGCCACAGTGGAAACCAGATCTCGGCCCGGCCCTTCTCGCCGGCTACCGCACCGCCGTACCCGGCATCGGTCAGGCGCACGGTGAACGGCGCCGTCAGGATGCCGCGGGCCCCATCGGCGTGACGGCGGGCAGCCCCTCCCGCGAGCGACAGCGCCCCCTCGAGGCCGAGCATCAGATCCCACGAGTTCGCGAGCGAGCCGGCGTCTCCCTTCGGCGAGTTGTTGGGCGATGCGTCCCCTTGCAGGTGGCCGAGGGAGATGCTCTCGAGTCGGGCGCTCGAGCCGAAGAGCGCGGCACCCAGCAGCTCCGCTCCCCGCTTCTCGTCCAGTCCTCTCATCACCGCCTGCATGTAGTTGGAGGAGAACTCGTAGCTTCCCTCGTTGCCTCCGGATCCGAGCAGCGGCGGATATGAGAGGCTCTCACCGGCGATCACGACTGCCGCGTCCAGCCATTCGAGTCCGGTGTCGGGCCAGCGCCGGCGCAGTTCGCGCACGAGTCCCTCCTTGTCGCGCTCCGTAGGCTTCGTGGTAAGGGTCAGGTCCGCGATCACCGCACGGGTCTCCGCGATCACCAACCGGTACGGTCGGAAGCGATCATCTGTGGTGCCCTCGATTGCCTCCAGCGCCTTTACGGCCGTGTCGCCGCCCCGCGTGTAGAAGCCGCTTCGCCCGTTCCAGGGCGAGAGGATCGGGCTTGGGACAAACGTCTCCGAGAAGAACCGTCGCAGTGCGTCCGCCGAGAGCTCGGACCGCAGCTCGAACACCGAGCCGCTCCACCGTCCGCGAGTCTTGCCGTCGACCTGACGCGAGACGGCCCTCAGGACGCCTAGCGCCTTGAGGTAGGCGGCCATGGGGCGAGATCCACATCCGCTCAAGCGGACGTCAGGCACCGCTCGCTCTCCAATCGGCCACCCGAAGCACCGCTTCGAGGAACCCGAGGCGAAACGGGCCAAGCTGCGGTTGGTCACGCAGCGCCAGGGCGTGATCGGTCCACGAATCCTCGGCGCCAAGCTCCAGCGGCGCCAGGTTCAGCACGACCATCGGGGTCCTGCCGTGCGGGGTGTCGACGGGCGGGAGCCGGTCGCCGTCGACGATCCCGAGCGCGACCGGTCGTCGATCGCGCCATCGGGCGGCTCCTCTCCGGGAGCGGGGCGGATCGCCACCCGAACCCGCCCATGATGGGCGCCGATGAGGTAGCGCGTGAGCGGGAGGTTCGGAACGCCGACATCCCCGGCGACTGCTGTCAGCGCCAGCGCGCTGGCCAGTTCGTGCCTGAAATGGCGCCGGTTGTAGCGGCCACCGCTGGTGCCGCTCTTGGCCCACAGGCACGCGCCGCCGTTCGCCGTGGCGGTGTGGCCAATTGCGTGCCTCATCAGCGTCTGGAACGTGTCGTGGGCCTTGCCGATGTCGTGCAGTGCGGCCGCCACCCTCAGCTCGTCTCCCCACTCGTGCAAGCCGAGGGACTTGACGAGGCCCTCAGCCTCTTGGGCGACCTTACGGAGGTGGGTGGAAAGCTCCTCGGGCATGTTGCCCAGGCGATCGGTCGCCTGACCCTCGACCGGGACCTTGACCCGAGGCTCGATGGGCTCGACGGGACCCTTCGCCTGCGTGGTCGACCATCCGATCTCCGGCTCGTAGCCGCCCTGAGCCGCGTCCAGCATCACCGTGCTTCCCGGCGGGGGTGGGCGACCACCTACCTCGGGGCGCCAGGAGCCATCGACGTAATCGGGCACCCAACGTCGCCGCTTGATCACCTCGGCGCGCGGCACTTGGACCAGCTCCCCGGGCGCCGGAAGCGGCTCGTCGCGGCCGGGGGTCGAACCGTCGAGCGCCCGGAAGAAGACGGCGACCGAGCGCTCGTCGTCGGGGCGGATGAAGGGCGCGATGTCGATGTCGGTGCCCGAGAGGTCAGCGCCGGTGTCGAATAGGTCGAGCAGGTCGCGCCGGCGCAGGATCGCCGGGGTGTCGCGAGTCTCGCGCACCTCGACCGATTCCAGGAAGCTTGGTGACAGCGATACACCGTCCAGCTGGGCGAGCTGTGTGCGCGCGCTGTTGAGATCGAACGGGGCGTAGGGCGCCGCCGTCTTGCGCCCTGTCGCGCTGTCATCCACATCTCCTGGATCCAGCCATAGCGCCGTCGCCTCGGGGTACTCTCCCTCTCGGTTGCACCGCCCCAGGCGCTGGACGATCGACGAGTAGGGCGCGAGCGCCGTGATCAGCGTTCTCGATGAGAGGTCGACGCCCGCCTCGATGACTTGAGTCGAGACGACGATGGTCCCAGCTGGCGGGGGTTCGGCGAGAGCCGCCTGCATGTGTCGGGCGCGATCCCCCGGGCGAAAGCGAGAGTGCAGGAGCACCGAGTGCGGACCGGCCGTGGGGAGGTGACGGATCAGCTCTCTGTATGTCTCCTGTGCGTCCCGGACCGTGTTGAGAACCACGAGCGTTCGAGTCGCGGGCAGGTGGCGCTCAGACGCGAGCGCGGCAACGCGCGCGGGCGCGCCAGCCGCTCGCTCTCCGGTCAGGTCGAGCCGTTCGGCCAGCTTGGTCGCCCGCAGGCGAGGCGCCAGGGTGCCCTCTCGGTCCTCGTCAGGCAGAGACATAACGTCTCCGAGTGCGGGGCGATCCACCGTCTGGAGGGCAGACTGGTCCACCGTCGCCGAGACCCACATCGTTTCGCAGGGCAGGGCAGTGCCGAGTATCGCCCGCAGTCCATCGAGCTGGGCGGATGTCGCTCTGGCGGGACCCATGAGCTGAACCTCGTCGAAGACCCATCGGCAGTCGGCGTTCAACAGGCCGAAGGCGATCGGCCACGCGTACCGGCTCTCGGCGTAGCCGCGGTTGAGGGCCCTCGACAGCAGCATGTCGATGGTGCCGATCAAGATCTGGTCGCTCTCCGGCCGTACGCGCCAGTCATCGGCAGGGCGCTCCTCACCGCCCATGAGGATGTGGATGCCTACGTCGTCGCTCGCCTCAAGCTGCTCGACCATGGTTCGGGCGACTTGGGAGGTTTGTTCCACCAGTGATCGCATCGGCAGGGCGTATACGAGCCTGCGTGGGCCCACGCCATTCTTCCGTTGATAGAGCCAGGCACCGATGACCGCCTGTGTCTTGCCGCTGCCGGTCGGCACCTGCAGCACGCTCGGCGGCCGTTTCGAAGCGGCAAGAGCCTGCTGGTACGCGTAGGGGATGCGCCCGGTGCCGCGCTCGAACCAGCGTCCGAACTCTGCGTGGCTCATATAGGTCCTCCCCCCTCGACTCCGGCGACCCTACCGTGCTGGCAGGCGAGACAGCACTTATGCAGTGTCAGGTTGTTTTCGGTCCTGCCCCTGACTCGCCGCGTCGGCCGTCTGGCCCCTCGTCGTGCTCCCGCTCCCGTTGGCGCGACTGACTCTCTCGGTCACCCTCCCCCGCACTCGACTCGCGCGTGAACTACCCCACGCTTGTGTCCTGAGCGGGGTTGCTCTCGGCCGTCGTGGCGGCTCAGGCCGCCGCAGACGTCCTGGCCGTGGCGCGGGACTGATCATCGGGCGCCTCGGGGCTGGCGCTCAGGTAGGCCAGCATGCGGCTCATCATGGCGCTCGCCATGCGCAGCTCCTCGGCCGGGCCGGCGGGCAGGGCGGCGGCGCGCTCGAGCATGCGCTCGGAGAGCATCGGGTCAACGGCCGACACGCGATCGGCGAGTAGGCGAATCGCCTCGCGCACGGCGCTGGGGTCGAGCGTCCAGACGGCTTCGAATAGTCGCTCTGGGTCGCTCGTGTCCCGCTGTCCTGGCCGCTCCCACGCCGCCAGGCATACGTGACAGCCCTCGGCATCACATAGCAGCAGCCATTCGCGGCTGGACGGATCCCAGGGTGAGCTCGACAGCTCGAGCGGTCCGTCGAGCCGGGCGCGCTGAGGCTCATCGAAGGCGGCGAACACCGCCGCCAGCGAGGCGCCGCGCGCCATGTCCTGCCAGCGCAACTCGGCCTGGCGATAGAAGCGCTCGGTCTGGAAGGACCCGAGCAGCAGGTGCTCGCGTGCCCGGGTGAAGCATTCGTCTTCGATGGCGTGGCTGATGGCCACCAGGGCACGCTTCGTGAGCACGTGACCGTGGAGGTCTGGCCTCATGCGTCGAAGGGCCCCGTAGACCGACGGCTCCGGGCGGGCTTGGGAGCCGCGAGCGCGTTCGACCGCCGCGGCCAGTGAGAGACCTGACGTGCGGTGCTCAACCACGCGGCGCACCATCTCGCAGTCCTGCTCGGAGTAGCGACGGTGCCCGGAGACGAGCCGCCGAGGCTCGGGGAAGCCGTGGCGCAGCTCCCACATGCGCAGCGTCGAGGCCTGCACCCCCGTGCGCCGCTCGATCTCTGAGATGGTCAGTCCGTCGCGGTCGGTCATGTCAATGGTTCCAGCGCCGACGACAGAGCAGGCAGACCGATCCTTCCCGGTGGTGAGCAGCACCTCTTCGCTCAGCCTACCGGGTGGGCCCGGCGATCGATCGGATGGCCATCGACGGCTCGCCGGGGCCATTAGGGTGCAACGAGTGCGAGGCTCGCCGTCGGCGAAGATCAAGCGCCTGACCCTGGTTGCGTGCATCCTGGGCTCGAGCATCGCGCTGCTGGACAGCACGGTGGTGGGGGTGGCGCTGCCCGCCATCCAGCGTGATCTCGGCGGCGGCCTGGTCACCCAGCAGTGGGTCACCAACGGCTATCTGCTCACGCTGGGCTCGCTGATCCTGGTGGGAGGCTCGCTCGGCGACGTCTACGGAGAACGGCGCGTATTCGCGCTGGGCGTGGGCGGCTTTGCCCTGACCTCACTGCTGTGCGCCGCGGCCCCCAGCAGTGAGGCGCTGATCGCGGCGCGGGCTCTGCAGGGCGTGGCGGGGGCGCTGCTCACCCCCAGTGCCCTCGCGGTGATAGTGGCCACCTTCCCGCCCTCTGAGCGGGGAGCGGCCGTGGGGTCGTGGACGGCGTGGGGCACGATCGCCTCCGTGGTGGGGCCGGTGGCGGGAGGCGAGCTGCTCAGCGCCGGGTCGTGGCGCTGGATCTTCGTCATCAACCTCCCCTTGGCCGCGGCGACGCTGGGGCTCATCCTACGGGTCGTGCCTGCGCCCGTGGGCTCGTCCGCGGCGGTACCCCGGCGGGTGGACGGCAGCGGCGCGCTGCTGTGCGCCGCGGGGTTGGCCGGTCCGGTGTACGCCCTCATCGAGCAACCACGGCTGGGATGGTCCAGCCTCTTGGTGATCGGCCCTCTGCTCGGCGGTGTGCTGATCTTCGGGCTGTTCCTGGCCTACGAGTCCCGCCGGCGCGATCCCATGCTGCCCCTCGGCCTGTTCGGGGCGCGCAACTTCACCGTCGGCAACATCGAGACCTTCTCGATGTACGCGGGCCTGTCGGTGCTCTTCTTCTTCCTGGTCCTCTTCCTGCAGCAGGTCGCGGGCTACAGCGCGCTGCAGAGCGGACTGGCGACGCTGCCGATCACCTTCGCGATGTTCACGCTCTCGCGTCGCTTCGGCGCCCTGGCCGACCGCCTGGGCCCTCGCCTGTTCATGGGCGCCGGGCCGCTGATCGCCGCGGCGGGCCTGTTGCTGTTCACGCGCGTGGGAGCGCATGTCGATTACGTCGGCCAGCTGCTGCCCGCTCTGCTCGTCTTCTCCCTGGGTCTGTCGATGACCGTGGCCCCGCTGACCGCCGCGGTGCTGGCGGGCGTGGACCCTGCCCAGGCCGGCATCGCGTCGGGTGTGAACAACGCGATCGCCCGCGTGGCCGGCCTGCTGGCCACGGCGGCGATCGGCGCGGTGGTGGCCGCGCAGTTCTCCTCCACCTTGGACGCGCGCCTGTCCCCGCAGCACCTCGGGCCGCCGGCGCGGGCCGTCGTGGCCCAGGCGCGGCGCCTGCCCCTGGGACGTCCCGGAGTCTCGACGCTGCCCGCCGCCCAGGGCCAAGCCGTGTCGGTCGCGGCGACCGACGCGTCGGTGCGCGCCTTTCACCTCGGCCTGGAGATCGCCGCGGCGCTGGTGGCCGCCGGCGGTCTGACCGGTGCGGCGGGCATCCGCAATCCCCGTCGGGCGGTGCGCGCCCGGGAGTGCCCGGGCGGTCAGCTCGTCGGCGTCCCCCGCGATGCCGCCGGTTGCCTGCCGGCCCCGCCGGCGCGGCGCGCTGACGCGCCCGCAGGCGCCCCGGCTTGACTCGCGTTCGCGCGTCTTTCCTTGCCCCTGGCCCTTGTGCCATGTCGCGAAGCGGCACGGGCCAGGCTGCGCTCGGATATCGCGTCAGTGCCACTCCGTCGTGCGCCAGTTGTCCGAGGGCGACTCGGGCGCGGTCCACGGCGGCAGGGGCAGCTCGAGCAGGGAGGCCAGAGCGTTGATGTAGGGCTCATAGAAGGAGCGCATGCGCCGCAGGCGCTCCTGCACCGTCGCCGCGGTTTCTCCCAGTTCGACGCCGGCGCCGCTCAGATCGCTCAGCAGCTGGGCGAGCTCGGACGGGGGCAGCCGGTCGGATGCGGGCTCGAGCGGGCCCCAGGTGGAAGGTGTAGGACAGATCGACCACCGCGTGGCGTGCGATGGCGAAGGTGAAGCGAGCCGAGTCCACGCTGCCGGCCGGGGCGGGCGATCGCGAACGCGCACGCGTCGAGCACGGTGCACAGCGCCGACAGCCAGCTCTGGTTGACGTGCTGGGAGCGGAAGAAGGCGAGCGCCGGATATGAGAGCTGGGTCTCCATGAGCTCCGCGGTCCAGGTCTCCCACTCGGCGAGATAGCCGTTCAGGGCGGGCCAGCCGTCGCGCTCGGTGGACCGCCTGATCAGCCGCGCGGCACTTGGAGGTGAGCCCGCTCGCGCATCCAGTTGGGACACGGTCGCCTCCCGGCGGGAGAAGGCCTGGGCGAGCGCGGGCAGGTAGCCGATCACGATGGTCCGCACGCCGAAGCCGCTCACGGCATCGAGGATCTGCACCGCGCGCGCGAACCCGCTCGAGCTGCGCAGCGCACCCGTGCCCGAGGCCACCAGACTGGCCGCGCTGAAGTAGGCATCATCGCCGATGGTCCCCCGGCCGCCGGGCCGCACGTGCGATCCGCCGGCCCACTGCAGCGCGGCGTAGCCGAGCATCAGCCCCAGCACCCACAGGGCCAGAGCGAAGACCACCCCCAGGGGCCCGAACACGCCCAACACCGTGTCCCGCGAAGCGTCGGGCAGCCGGCGCGCCACCGCCCGCCATGGGCGCCAGGCGTAGCCCTGCAGCCTGCGCACCAGGCGCGGGTCGCGCTTGACCCGTCGCGGGAGCAGGTAGGAGAGGAAGATCTCGGTCAGCACCAGCGCGACCAGTGCCGCGCCCAGGGCTCCCACCACGATGCGCACTAGCGCGGCCGGGGCGACTCGTCCGCGGCCGTGCCGAGCAGAGGCCTCGGAAGCAGGGGCTCGTCGAGCGTGCGACGCACCAGCAGGAAGGCGATGGTGCCGAACAGCGTAGGTACCCACAGAGCCGCGGCGTGGTAGAGCAGGACCCCCGCGGTGGCCGTCGTCGCCGGTGTGCCGAAGAGGGCCAGCATCCCCACCAGGCCGGCGTCAAGGACGCCGATACCACCCGGTACGGGCAGGATGTTGGCCAGGTAGCCGATCTGGTAGGCGAGCACGACTGGAGCCAGCGGTGGCGCGTGTCCCACCGCGTCGAGGCATACGTAGAGCACCGAGACGTCGAACAGCAGGTAGGCGTAGGGGCCGAGCAGGCGCCAATCGGGTGTGACCAGGGTGCGGCGTGTCTCGCGGATGCTCTCGGCCAGCCCGAGCAGGACACGGGTCAGGCGCCGGGCTGACTGACGGTCGGGACCGGCCCACTCGGCCAGGCGAGGGATGAAAAGGAAGAACCCCAGCACCGCCACTCCGACCGCCGCAGGCCCGAGCGTGAGCAGCGGATCACGCGGTCCCGGGAGCAGCCCCAGGCCAAGGCCGGCGCCGAAGACGATGAGCACGATCACGTTGACCGCGCTGGTGAGCAAGAAGAGGGTGGCCGAGCGCTCGGCGATGCGACCCGCAGGGACACCGCGCGCCTTGAGCACCCAGGCGCCGATGGCCAGGCTTCCGGCTCCCCGAAGGACAGGGCGGCGCCGAAGGCCATCTCGGTCCAGGCCAGGCGAGCGGCGAAGCGGCGCGGCGCACGCGCGAACACGAGCTGAAACGCCAGCACGTAGCCCGCGCAGGAGAGCAGCTCCAGGCCCAGGGCGGCAGCGACGGTGTCGCGGTCTAGGTGACCCAGCGCCCGCGTGACGCCCGACAGCCCCGGAATGGCCAACAGCAGTCCGGCCACGACCGCGATCAGCAGCGCCAGTGAGATGACTCCGTTGCGGAGCTGGCGACCCTGCGCGCGGCGGGCGGCACCGGAGGCCGGGGGCCGATCAGACGTCTCCCGCGTGCGCGGTGCGCTGCCCGGCGAGGCCACGGCTAGCGGGAGCACGCGATCGCGTAGGCGCCGATCGCCTCCATGACCGGCGCGAGCTCGCGGCCTCGCGCGGTGAGCTCATATTCGACGGTGGGCGGGCTGGTGGGCAGCACGCGCCGCTCGATGAGCTCGGCGCGCTCGAGCTCGCGCAGGCGCTCGGCCAGCATGCGCGGCGATATGCCTCCCACCGCGTCGGCGAACTCGTTGAAGCGCAGCGCGCCGCTCAACGCCGCGTACAGGATCGACAGCTGCCAGCGCCGCTCGAGGAGGTCCGCGGCTCTGCGGACCTCCTCAGGTACCGGCTCACACTTACGACAGCGCGACATCGCGGGCCGGTTCCAGCGCGCGGTCGAGGACCTCCTGGACCGTCATCACGGGGTGGAAGGACATCTGATCGCGCACCTCCGCAGGGATGTCATCCAGGTCACCGCGGTTGCGCTCGGGCAGGATGACGTCGGTCAGGCCGGCAGCGTGCGCGGCCAGCACCTTCTGCTTCAGGCCGCCGATCGGCAGCACGCGTCCCTGCAAGGTGACCTCGCCGGTCATGCCCACCGTGTGGCGGACGGGACGTCCCGAGAGCAGCGAGGCCATCGCGGTGACCATGGTCACCCCGGCGCTGGGACCGTCCTTGGGAATCGCACCGGCGGGCACGTGCACGTGAAACTCGCGCTGCTCGAAGGCCGACTCCTCGATGCCCAGCTCCGCGGCGTGGCCGTGGACGTAGGAGAGGGCGATGCGCGCCGACTCCTTCATCACGTCACCCAGCTGACCGGTGAGCACCAGCCCGGCCGAGGGAGAGTGACTGCTCATCTGCGTAGCCTCGACGAACAGCACGTCTCCGCCCGCCCCCGTGACCGCCAGTCCGGTGGCCACGCCCGGCACCGCCGTGCGCACGGCCGACTCCTGGAAGAAGCGCTGTCGTCCCAGCGCGTCGCGCACCGTATCCAGCGTGATCTCCACGGGTGCCTGCGCGCTCCCCGACGCGATGCGCGTCGCCGTCTTGCGCAGCACCGTGCCCAGCTCGCGCTCGAGGTTGCGCACGCCCGCCTCGCGGGTGTACTCGCCGATCACGGTGCGCAACAGGTCATCGGAAGCCGACACCTCGTCCTCGCGCAGGCCGTTGCGATCGCGCTGGCGCGGCCACAGGTAGCCCCGGGCGATGGAGAGCTTCTCCTCGCTGGTGTATCCGTCGAAGCGGATCACCTCCATGCGGTCAAGCAGCGGGCCGGGAATGGTGTCCGCGACATTGCCGGTGGCCAGGAACATGACCTGGCTGAGGTCGAGCTCCACGTCCAGGTAGTGGTCGCGGAAGCTGTGGTTCTGGGCTGGGTCGAGGACCTCCAGCAGCGCGGCCGACGGATCGCCGCGCCAGTCGGCGCCGACCTTGTCGACCTCGTCGAGCAGGATCACCGGGTTCATGGTGCCCGCGTCGCGCAGAGCGCGCACCAGGCGGCCCGGCATCGCGCCGATGTATGTGCGCCGGTGCCCGCGAACCTCGGCTTCGTCGCGAACGCCGCCCAGCGACATGCGCACGAACTCGCGCCCGGTGGCGCGCGCGATGGACTCGCCGATCGAGGTCTTCCCGGTTCCGGGAGGCCCGATCAGGGTGAGGATCGCCCCCGACTTGGGATCGGCCTCGATGCCCCGCTCCGTGCGCAGCTTGCGCACGGCCAGGTACTCGGTGATGCGGTCCTTCACGTCCTCGAGGCCTGCGTGGTCCGCGTCGAGCACCTCCCGTGCCGCGACCGGGTCCAGGCGCTCCTCCGAGCGCTTGCTCCACGGCACGGAGATCAGCCAGTCGAGGTACGTGCGGATCATGCTCGACTCGCCCGACTGGTCGCCCATGCGCTCCAGTCGTCCCAGCTCCTTGACGGCCTGCTCCTGCACGGCGGCCGGCATCTCGGCGGCCTCGATCTTCGCCCGGTACTCCTCGGCGACCGAGCCCTCGTCCTCGCCCAGCTCCTTGCGAATCGAGTCCATCTGCTTGCGCAGGAAGTACTCGCGCTGCTGCTTGTCGGCGCCCTGCTGCACGTCCTCGCGGATGCGCCGGCGCACCTGCTGCTCGGCGAGGCTCTCGCGCTGCAGGCGTACGGCGAGCTCCAGGCGCTCGGTGACGTCGGTCGTGCGCAACAGCTCGACCTTCTGGTCATAGGTCAGGTTGGGTGAGTAACCGGCCGAGTCGGCCAGGGTGCCCGGCTCGTCGATCGCGCGCAGGAAGGCCGCCACGCGACCGTCGTCGCCACGCAGCTCGAGGATCTCCTCGACCAAGGCGCGGTATTCGCGCTCGAGCTTGCGCGTGGTGCCGTCCACGGGCACCGCGTCGGGCCGCTCGTCGACCTCGACGCGCAGCTCGCCGCCGGGACCCGTGTGGGCGGCCCCGATCAGGGCGCGGTGCTGGGCGGATACCCCCACGGCCCGTCCCCCGCCGGGCAGGCGCAGATGCTCGGAGACGTCGGCGACGACGCCGACGTCCAGGAACTCGTTGTCATGACGAGGGACGAGCGCCACACGCTCGTCGTCGCCCACATCCACCGTCAGGGTGATCCCCATGTTGGGAAAGACCACGGCGTCGTCCAGCGGAATCAGTCTCAGGCTCTGCGATGTCATTTGGTCAATCTCCAAGGAAGCTTACGGAAGGTAACCAAGTATAGGACATGTCGTTGCACACGCAAGCAGTGCCTCCAAGGGCGAAGCCGCGGGCTTTGAGTCCGCTCGCAGGACACGGCGACCGCCGGCGGTGCGGAAGCAGTCGCCCTAGGGCTTCGCCGGTGCCTGGCTGCCAGAGCCAGCCGGCGGCGAGGCCGGGGGAGTGCTCGAGCGGCTCGAAGGTGTGCCGCTCGGAGTCGACGGCGGGGGGGAAGGGGCTGACGGCGCGGGCGTGGTCGTTTGCCGCTGCGAGGACCCAGGGATCGAAGAGCCGACCTGCGGCGCGGCGCGCCCCGGCGCGGTTGTGGCCTTCGAGGGCCTCGTCGCCGGAGCCCTGGGCGCGGGATTGCCGGTCGTTGTGGGCTTGTCGGTCGGTCTGGGCGACCTGCGAGACGAGGACCCAGCCCCGAAGTCGAACAGCGTGGTCGCATGGCCACGCCCGGTCACCGCATGTCCGACGGCCAGGTCAGAGAGGGTGAAGGCCACCGCAACCAGCCCCAAGGCCACCAGGCCCGTGAGCAGAGCCGGACGCCACCAGGCCCGGCGAGGGCGCACATAGCGATAGGCGGGCGCCGGGGGGTCGGCCCCGTCGCCGCGACCTCGCGGCGGTCGCGCGGCGCGGGGGCGGTCGCCGCGAATGGCGTAGCCCGCCCGGGGTGGCGCTGGTGGCTGATCGTCACCGCGGGGCGCGGCGTACCGGGCCGAGCGGGCTGTGGCACCTTGGGATCGGTATGCGCCGCTGGGCACGCGTTCGCGGGCGGGCGCCAGCCGAGCAGCGCCGATCTCCTGCAGGGTGGGCACGCGTGCGACCGGCCGCCTCAAGAATTCGCTGGTGAGGGCGACGATGACCGGGGTAGCGGCGGCGCTGAGCACGGTGCCGGGCCCCCAGAGATGATGGACCACGAAGGCGGCGAGGGCGGACGCCGCACTGGCGACGGCGAGCGTCGCGGCCGAGATGCCCGTCGAGCCCTGGCGATGAGCTGGGGGGCCCGGCGGTCTGCGCTGCGGCTCGTATGACACGCTGTCACCTCCAACCTGATCGCGGGTGTGCGGACGCGGGCGCGTGTGGGGCGCTGGCACACCAAGCCTGTGCGCGCTGCGCGGAGCGCGTAGCTCGTGCCCGCGAGACGCTCCACGGTGCCTGCTCTCTGGCGCGCGGCCCACGCGCGCAAGGTGCCGGGAGGCCGTTACCCCCGCCCAGTACAGGATGGCAGAAAACGCCGATCCCGCTGGTGTCGCGCGCAAGCGAACGTGCGCCGCCTGCGCCAACGGATCGCTCGAGATGGGCCTCAGCCCGGCGCCTCAGCGGGCCAGACGGACGCCGGCTGCCGTGCCGGCTTGGGCGAGCGTGCACAGGGGGGGCCGCTCCTCCAGAGCCACCTGGCGAGCTTCCATGCCCGCGATTCCCGGTGGCGGAGGAAGAGTCAGCGTGCCGGACACCCGGTCTGAGAGCAGCTGCGGTCCGTGCAGTCGCGACCCGGCGGCGGCCATCACCGCGTAGGCCATCGCGCTGAGCTCGCGCAGAGGCTGGTGTCGGTTCTGTCGCTCACCGAGATCGCACTGGGCCAGCCCCTCCAGGCCCACCTGGCGCTCCGCGTCGATCAGCGTTGCCATCTCGACGCCGTAGCCGACGGGGAACGCGAGACGCTCCAGCAGCCACCTGCGAGCGGCGAGCTCGCCCGCCAGGGGCTGGTCGAAGCCGGCCAGCTGGGGCGCATAGAGGTTGAGCAGCGGACGGGCCACCAGCTCGGTGACGCGGCCCCCCTCTCCAGCGATGACTCGGTCTCCGAGGCGGAAGGGACGCTGGAAGGCACCCTTCACCAGGGCGAGCTGTGGCGTGGTCAGCAGGGGGCCCAGCAGGCCCACCACGAACGTCTCGCTGAAGCCCTGGGTGTCAGCGTCGACGTACACGACGATGTCGCCGCTAGCGGCGCTCAGGCCCCGCCACATCGCGTCACCCTTGCCGCGCGCGGGTCCGAACTCGGGCATCAGCTCGTTCTCCTGCAACACGGTCGCGCCCTGGCTGCGCGCCACCTGTGCCGTGGCGTCGGCCGAGTTTGCGTCGACGAGCAGGATCTCGTCGACCAGGCCCCGTCGGCGCAGCCCGTCCACGCACGCGATGATGTGGCCGACGGTCTGCGCCACGTCGCGGGCTGGGAGGATCACGGTGACGGTGTCGCGGCGTGCGTCGGCCAGCCCGGCGACCGTGAACGCCCCCGCGCTGAAGGTGCGCTGTGCCCGCCAGTCGGCCGGTCCGAGGAGGCCCGTCATGCCGAGCGCCGATGAAGCGAGACCCGCGGTCTCATGCTCGCGTCCGAGCCCCTCAGGGCGCCAGCGCCCCGCGGGGCAGCGGCGCCGAGTCACGGTCGGGAGCCGTGCGTTCCAGCGCCTCCCAGCCCATGTCGCGACGACGTTCGGCCTCCACGGCGCGTCCGCCTCCGCGCAGCCCGAAGAGTCTCTTTGCCCATATCAGGTAGAGCACCACGGCGAGGTTGATGAGCAGCGTGAGGATCTTGAGCACCGACTGGCGCGTGATGATCTCGTAGACCTCGAGCGGCAGCAGCAGAGTGGTCGCGATAAAGGTCAGGTACTCCGCCCAGCGCTTGGCCAGCCACAGGCCGACCGCCTCCAGGCCCTCGAGCAGGCCGTAGGCGAGCACGACGATCCCGACCGTGCGCAGCTTCCCGCTCTGCAGGGAGAACACGCGGTCGAGCTCGCGCACCAGGCCCCGGTGGGTGCTGGAGGGGCCCCGTAGACCACCCTGCAGGTCCACCACCACGCGGTAGAAGCTGTCGCGGAGCTGGCTCTGATGACGGATGAACAGGAAGATGGCCGCCGCCAGCGTGACGAGGATCACGAAGTGCAGCACGCGGTCGACGGCAATCAGGCGCAGGATGAACTTGTCGCGCAGCGCCCGTCCGCGCAGGGGAAGCGCGACGTGCTCACGCTCGGGAGGGTGCTCACGGCTGGGGGGCTCGGCGGGGGCCAGCGGTATCCACGAGTCACAGCGCAGGCAGCGCAGCCAGCGCACAGAGCCCGCCTGGCGCGCGAACACTTCGTCCTGCGGGCGCAGCTGCGCGGCGTCCAGGCCCAGGAGCTCGTGTCCGTTCAGGCCACAGGCGAGCAGCTCGTAGTGAAAGCGCGGTATGACGCGGTGTGGCTTGTCCAGTCCGGGGGGCTGACTCATCTGCTCAGCGCTGCCCTGGTCGCTCGCGACCCGTCGCGCCCACGCCGCCGGGTGGAGGGGAGGGCGTTGTGCTGTCGCTCTCGGCGTCGGGGGCGGTCGCTTGGAAGCTCACTTCCACATTCTCCTCCTTCACGCGCTCCTCGGTCTCCGCCGAGGAGGTAAGCGCCCGTCGGTCGGCGTCGGTCAGTGGCGGCGAGAACAGGCTACGTGGCCACAGCCGTCGCGCGCGCACCACATTGATCTCAGCCGCGAAGATGGTCAGCTGGGCTCCGATGAACAGGAACGCGAGCAGCCCCAGGACCAGGCCGAAGGTGCCGTACAGGGCCTCCTCATGCTTGACCCGAGATGCCCAGTAACCGCCGAGGTGCTGCAGGACCTGCCAGAAGATGGCCGCGCTCACCACACCGGGGACCAGCTCGCGGGTATGCACCTCGGTCGTGGTGAGCATGCGAAAGGCGACGCCGAAGAGCGCGAGGTTGAAGGCGAAGGCCACCACGATCGCGGCCACGTCGGCCAGCGTCCCGCGCCCCGCCGCCGTGGTGAAGCCCGCGGCCGTGGTCGAGATGATGTTCAGCAGCCCTAGCACGGCCAGCATGCCCAGGCCGCGCAGGCGCACCTTGAGGAAGTTCGGACGGTGCTTGAAGGGCACGTGCCAGATGCGGTTGAAGGCGTTCTGGGCGGAGTTGGTGATGCCCAGGCCGGCCAGCAGCGATCCGACCAGCCCGATGACCAGGGCCGCCGCGCTGCCTCGAAGCGACGCGCCGCTGGTGAGCGGGTCCTTGAGCAGGGGTATCTGGCCTGCCGTTCCGCTCAGCAGCTTCTGCTGCTGACCCGGATCACCGTGGATGATGAACCCGAGCACGGTGACGAACACGAGCAGGAGCGGGAAGATCGACACGAATCCGTAGTAGGCCATCAGGGCGGCCAGCGAGCCGGCCTGGTCGTCGGTGAACTTCTTGATGACCGCGGCCACGAAGCCGAGCCTGGGCCGGCTCTGCTGGAACTGGTCGAGCGCGCTCAGGCGGTCGCTCAGGCTCATGCTGGGCGCCCAGGGCAGCAGCGGGAGAGCGACCGCGAGCCACGGGGGGGGAAGGCCGGCGCAGCAGACGACATCGTGAGGTGTCTACCCGAAGCACAGGCGGAAGAGCCGCCCCGGCGGCGGGGGCAGCGGCTCCCCTTGGCGCTCGGACGATCCCGGTCGGGCGTGAGCGACCGACCGATCCCGCCGAGGCGGTGACCAGGGTCGCGCTCGCTCGACGTGACCTTCTGCTGGCGAGTGCACTCGCGCCGCCTCGGCCGCGAAGCGGCCGGTGTCCTTGAAGCTGACCGATTCGGGGGATGCTTGGGCGCCCGCGGTTCTTGTCACCGCCTCGAGCTATCGCCGTGTCGCATTGCTTGCGTGGTTGGTGGCTGCCACCCAAGAGCCTCGACCGCGTGCTGCCCCACCTCAACGTCGAAGGACAAAGGGAGAAAGCGAAACAACCGGATTCCCCCAAGCCAACGATCCGTGCTCGACCCCTACCCAAGTCCTCGTGAGGTGCAAAGGAGCGACGGGGTTGGCGCGCGGCAAACCCGCGGCGCGGGAGCACGCGCCGGCGACCCCTCGGACCGGAAGGGCCCGATGGCCAGCACCGCAGAGGACTCGTCGGCGCCGAGGAGTCCACGTGCTTCAGGACCGTCGTGCCTCTCTGAGCGGCGGGCATGTCACGGCCAGCACCGCTCGACCCGGCGCCGTCAGCCAGCGCACCCCGAGAGACCAGTGCTCCGCGAGCACCTCGCGATCCTGTGACCCAGATCAGCGGCGCCGTGGCCGTGCCCTCAGGGCTGCCACTGGCGCGCTCACGGGCGCCGCCGCCGCGTCCCACCGGCTGCTGCCTAGTAGCCCTGCTGTGGGAAGTTGGTAGAGGGAGTCTTCGGCCGCTTGGGGGCGGGGGACGGCTGGGAGTGCGTGACGGGCGGCGAGGGCGTGACAGGCCGCGGTTGCGAGCGCGTGACGGGCGGCGGCTGTGAGTACGTGACGGGCGGCGACTGCGAGTGCGTGACGGGCGGCGAGGGCGCCACCGGCGGCGGCGAGACGACCGGCAGCGAGGTGTGGTGGGACCTCGTCTTCCTCCGATGGTGCTTCTTGCGGATCGAGGCGGCCTTTTTCGCGTGGGAAGGCGCTGGGACCGGAGTGGTCGCCGGCCTGTGGCTGGCGCTCGTGGACGAGCCGGCTCCGCCGCCGCAACCTGCCACCGCCACCGTCAGGGTGGTGGCCAGCGCTCGTTTCATCTCTCCACCCTTGATTCGTTTGTCGACGGCGGGGCGCAGGTTAGCAGGAGGGCGAACAGGTCGCCCGACGTGGTGATCGCGATTCAGGGTCCGGCGGGACCACCACCCAGATGCCCGCGCCGTACGGGCACGCTTTCGGGGAAGGCCTCACTAGGAAGGCATTGCTACCGCGTCTCTGCCCCCGGTACGACGGTTACCAGAGCAGCCGGTAGCCTAGCGGGACTGGGCCCTATCAGAGGCAAGAGGCCAATGAAAAATTGCGACGAGGTGACAGAGCAACTGGGTGACGCAGGCGGAGTTGGGCCTCGCCGCTGGGTGAAGGCAGCGTCGCTGCGCACGGTGACGTTGCCGGGGGCGCGGCCGGCACCGTTGCTCGCACCGAAGTGAGCGTCGGAGCGTCGCCAACGCAGGAGGCGGCTGAACCAGCCCAGGTCGGCGGTGAGCTGCCGTCACGCTCGAAATGGGTCCTGGCGGTCTGCTGCGTGGCTCAGTTCATGGTGATCCTCGACCTGAGCATCGTCAACGTGGCGCTGCCTTCGATCCAGTCGAGCCTCCGTTTCTCCTCCGCCGATCTGCAGTGGATCGTCGACGCTTACGCGATCACCTTTGCGGGCTTCCTGATGCTCGGTGGCCGCGCGGCCGATCGTCTAGGCCAGCGACGGGTGTTCGCCGGGGCGCTGGCGCTGTTCGCGCTCACTTCGCTGGTCGGCGGCGCTGCGGTCAATCGTGAGATGCTGATCGCCGCGCGTGCGGCGCAGGGACTGAGTTGCGCGTTCATCGCGGCGTCTTCGCTGGCGATCATCACCTCGTCGTTTCCGTCGGGGCGACAGCTTCATCGCGCGATCGGCCTGTGGGCGGCGATGAACGGCGCGGGCGGCGCCGCGGGAACGCTGCTCGGCGGGATCATCACCCAGGAGCTCAGCTGGCGCTGGGTCCTGCTCATCAACCCGCCGATTGGAATCGCGGCTGTGCTGGTGGCGTGGGCGGTGGTGAAGGATCGCCGTAGAGAGCGGGAGGACTCGAGCTTTGACCTCGCCGGGGCGTTGACGTTGACGGTCGGGCAAATGGTGTTGGTGTACGGGGTCGTGCAAGCCGGCTTGCGCGGCTGGCACGCGCTTGAGGCGCTCGGGCCGATCATCGCCGGCCTCGCCTTGCTCGTGGTATTCGCGGTGATCGAGTCGCGCGTAGCGCGCGCCCCGCTGGTGCCCTTCAAGGCGTTGACCAAGCCGCTGCGGAATGCCAACACGATCGTGCTGCTGTTCAGCGCAGCATTGTTCCCGATGTGGTACCTGAGCTCGCTTTACCTCCAGCAGGTGCTGGGCCTCTCGCCGCTGGATGCCGGGCTTACGTTCCTGCCGATGACCTTGACGATCATGTTCGTCGCGTCGCAAGCCGGCAAGCTCGTAGGCCGCTTCGGCGTGCGTTCGGTGCTCGGTGGGGGACTAACGATGATGACAGCCGCCATGCTGCTGTTCACGAAGATCGCCGCGAGCGGGAGTGCCATCGACTACGTCATGATCCCCGGGCTGCTGATGTCCGCGGGCATCGCCATGTCGATCGTCCCCTCGACGATCGTCGCCACCCAGGGAGCCAAGCCGGGGCAGGCGGGCCTTGTGTCCGGCCTGGTGAACACTTCTCGCCAGGTGGGAGGGGGGCTCGGGATCGCCGTCCTGATCACGCTCGCTACGACCCGCACCAGCCACCTGATCGGCGTCGGCCACGCCGTGCCGCAGGCCCTGACCGATGGCTTCCGGCTCGCGTACCTGATCGGAGCGGGCCTCGTCGCTGCGGCAGCGCTGGTCACTTTCGCGTTCGTTCCCAAGCAGGTCGCCGCCCGGGGATCCGCTCTGCGCGTCACCCAGGGATCCTTTCTGCGGCGTTTCCCGATGGCCATCGGAGTGGCCGTGGTGATCGGAGGGTTCGTCGCGGTGGATTTCGCGCTGGGTGGTTCGCATAGCCCTCCGATCGGGGCGTACACGACCCGAGGCGCCTACAGCTTCGTATCGGCACCGGCGCTTCATCCGCCGATCGTCCGTGCAGACGTGGTGCCGTCGGGCGGCGACAAGCTGGCACCGGGCTACGTCTTCCTCGCGAACTTCTATGACTTGAACTACCCGCCGATGGTCGGACAGAGCGGGCCCATGATCCTCGACAAGCGGCTACATCCGGTGTGGTTCAGCCCCGTGCCCCAGAGCGTCGTTGCCTCGAGTCTCAGCCGGCAAACCTACATGGGCAAACCGGCTCTGTCCTGGTGGCAGGGTGACGTCACCAACACGGGCGCGACCGAGACCGGTGCATACGTGATCGTCGATCAACACTACAAGACGGTCGCCACCCTGAAGGGCGCGGACGGGTGGGTCCTCACCCTTCATTCGCTGGTGATCGAGGGCGACGAGGCCTGGGTGACCGCCAACAAGAACCTTCCCATGAACCTCTCCAGTTACGGCGGCGCCTACAATGGCGCCCTGATCGATTCGGCGGTGCAGGAGTACAACCTAACGACCGGCAAGTTGATGCAGACGTGGGACGCGCTCGATCACATCCCACCAGGTGATTCACGCGCCACGGTGCCATCCAACGGGTTCCCCTGGGACGCCTACCACGTCAACGCGATCGACCTGCCCGGCGATGGAACCTTCGTCGTCTCGATGCGCAACACGTGGGCCGCCTATAAGGTGAACATCAAGACGGCCAGGACGGAGTGGACCCTCGGCGGTAAGCACTCGACTTTCAAGCTCGCTCCGGGGGCCGACTTTCAGTGGCAGCACGACGTGACCGTTTATCCCGGCACACCCCTCGTCACCCTGTTCGACGACCACTGCTGCCAGCTCACCGGCGGAGGCGCATACGTTCCCCCGACGGGTCCGTCGCGGGGGCTCGTGCTCAAGCTCGACGGGCGCGCGCGCACCGCGTCGCTCGCCGACCAGTACACCCACGGCACCGACTTCCACGCCCAGTACATGGGCAGCATCCAGCCGCTGCCTGGAGGCAACGAGCTCGTCGGCTGGGGATCGGCACCGTACTTCTCTGAGTACAACCCGTCGGGCCAGCCGCTCCTGGACGCCACGCTTCCCAAGCCTGACCTGAGCTACCGCGCAAGGTTGGAGCCGTGGGTCGGCCTACCCCTCTCAGAGCCCCTCGGGGCTGCTCGCCAAAGGGACGGCAAGACCACCGTGTACGCGAGCTGGAACGGCGCCACCCAAGTCGCCTCCTGGAGGGTCCTAGCCGGACCAAACGGTGGCCGGCTGGCCACCGTGGCCGCCAAGGCCAAGTCCGGATTCGAGACGATGATCCCCGTGGCTCAGAACTACAAGATCTTCAAGGTCGAGGCGCTCAGTGCCAAGGGGCGGGTGATCAGAGGTTCTCGGTTGTTCGGGATAGTTGGGTGAAGCACGTCGGTGGTGCTGGGCTGCCGAAATAGACCCGCCGTCCTCTGGATTGATTCGTCAGCAGATCGACACGAATCCGTAGTAGGCCATCAGGGCGGCCAGCGAGCCGGCCTGGTCGTCGGTGAACTTCTTGATGACCGCGGCCACGAAGCCGAGCCGGGGCCGGCTCTGCTGGAACTGGTCGAGCCGACTCAGGCGGTCGCCCAGGCTCATGCTGGGCGCCCAGGGCAGCAGAGGGAGAGCGACCGCGAGCCACGGGGGGGGAAGGCCGGCGCAGCGAACGACATCGTGAGGTGTCTACCCGAAGCACAGGCGGAAGAGCCGCCCCGGCGGCGGGGGCAGCGGCTCCCCTTGGCGCTCGGACGATCCCGGTCAGGCGTCAGCGACCGACCGATCCCGCCGAGGCGGTGGCCAGGGTCGCGCTCGCCCGACGTGACCTTTTGCTGCGAGTGCACTCGCGCCGCCTCGGCCGCGAGGACCTGGAGGATTGCCTGTCCCAGGCGACCCTCGAGCTCGTCGCACGCGCCCGTAGCGGAGCGGGCTTCGCGGGCACCGCTCACATCGCCAACGCACTCGAGCAGAAGCTCGTGTCGCGCATTGCCGACCGCCGTCGCGCCCTGGCCGGCCGGAGCCCGATCGAGGCCGCGATGAGCCGCGCTGCCTCCCTGGACGAGCCCGCCGGAGCGGCCGAGCGCCTGGCCGACCACCTCGCCGACGTGGAGGAGCGTGTCGCCGGTCGCCTCGAGCTTCGCCGCCTGCGTGAGGTGGCCGAGGAGCTCACCGACGACCAGCGGCTGGTGCTCGCCTGCCAGCTGTCTCTGAACATGGACTGCGAGGAGTTCTGTCGGCGTCACGGGTGGTCAGCCGAGAAGTTTCGCAAGGTGGCCCAGCGCGCCCGCGCCCGCTTGGCGCGACTGGTGGACGAGTACGGCTCGGGAGAGCGCTGCCGGCGCCTGGAGCCCGACCTGGTAGCCGTCGTGTCGCGCGTGGCCGATCCCGGTCAACGTCGGCGCATCGCGGCGCACCTGGGCAACTGCCTAGGCTGTCGAGCGCGGATGCGCGGCCTGCGGGTGACCGAGCGCCGGGTGCTCGCGCTGTTCCCTGGGGCCTCCTTGACGGGCAAGAGCCTGCTGGGGGGCAAGACGGTCGCCGCCGCCGGCGGTCTGGGCGCGGGCGGGGCCTGTGCCTCGACGAGCGGCGGTGTCCTGACGGCGACGTCGGCGGGCACGGCCGGTGTGGCCGCGGCAGGCGCGTCGGGCGCGGGCATCGCGTTCGGGAGCGCACCGCTGATCTTCGGCGGAGCACTCGGCTCGCTGAAGCTCGGGCTGTGCACGCTCTGCGCGACCGGACTGGCCGGAGGCGTCCTGCTCCTGGGTCATCGTCCGGCTCAGTCCACGGCCCTGCGGATCTCCGCGGCAGGGGCAGTCGCGCCCGGGCGCGCTCCGGATCGCGGTCCGCGGACGTCGGTCCCGAGCCGAGCTGTGCCCGGCGCACAGTCGTTCGGATCGGGGATGCCGTCGGGGAGCACGCGTCAGGCCACTGGTCCTGGTGGGTACGGCGACCCGCAAGGTGGCCGCACAGCAGCGCGAGGGTTCGCCCGCACGCCGCAGCGCGCCCTGTCGCGGGAGTTCGTCTCAGCACGCGGGGCTTTCTACAAAGGTGCGCTCGCGGGCGGTCCCGGGCGCCCAGCTTCGCTCGGGCGCCCCGCTTCGTCCGGGCGCCCCGCGGTAGCCACCTTCGAGCACGCTGGCCCCTCCGGCAGCGCTGCCAGCCTCGCCGGCGCGCCCCGCCGCTCGCCGGCGCGCCGGCCCGGCGTTCCCGCCGAGTTTCGGCGCGCCGGATAGCAGCAGCGGACGATCGCTGCCGCGGGCCCCTGGTCGGCACGCCGCTGTCCCGGACACGAGCGGCGGTCGGACCAGAGGCAGGACCCGCCCGTGAACATCACATCGATCCCTCACCGGCGCGTCCCACGGGGCGCCACGACCCGCTACGGCCGGTCGTTTTCCCTCGCCTCTCTCGGAGCGCGCGGTCGGACCGCTGCTGGTCGTCTCATCCGTGGTCGGGCCGCGCGCCACCGGGAGCCCACCGGTCTGGCTCCTCCGGGCGGATCGATCCGCAGGGGGCGGCGCCTGAGTGGTGGTCGCCGGTGACGCTTCCTCGACGCAGGCCGCAGGCCGTCTATCGGGTGTACGCGGAGGACGACTTCTTGGCGAGTGAGCCGGATGACGTCCACGGGAACCATCCGGACGGCGGTCGGGGTGAGCCGGAGGACGTGAGCGGCGGCTACCCGGCTGGTGGTCGGGGTGAGCCGGAGGAGCCGATAGCGGTCACAGCTCAGGTTGGTCCCGCCGTGCCACCGCCCGACTCCAGCGTCGACGCTTTTACCGACGAGGAGGTGGTCGCGCTGCTCGCGGCCCTGGACGGCTCGACCGTGGGCGATCCAGGCGTCGACGAGCGCTCCCGGACGGGCGTGCGAGGCCTGACCGGGCGCTGGCCGGCTGTAGCGGCGCTCGCGCTGATGCTCGCCCTCGCGGCCTGCCTTGCCCTGGTGGTCGTCAGCGGCCTGCGTTCGACCGTGCGCTCGCCTTCCGGGTCTCCACCGGCCGCGACGGCGACGCCCGCCGGTCGCCGATTGACCGGCGCGGTGCCTGCCTTTGTCGGTCAGCGCTTGAGCCCGATCACGCCCGTCGCTGCGAGACACCCACCGATCGGACGCGGGCCGCACGGCAGTCCAGCCCATCCCCCCGGTCGGGCGCGTGCGGCGGCCACGCGGGTTTGGCGACAGTCCGCCCGAGCGCATGCGGCCGCGCCGTCGAGCGCACCATCAATGCCGCACCCGGAGTCAGTTGAGGCCGCGCAGCCGGCGCCCGCCGTCCCAAGCGTGGTCTCCGCGCAACCCGCGCAACCCGCGCCGGCTCGGCAGCCGCAGTCGAGACCCACGGTGGTGAGCCCCGCGCACGCGCCGGGGTCACGGCCTGCGGTCGTACAGCAGTTCGGATTCGAGCGTTGAGCGCCGTGTCACGAGTCGGTGTGACCGTCACCCCTCATCGCCTGGCGAATCGACCTCGGGCGGCGGGTGGCTCGCGGGGCCCTACTTGTCGTCGTGGTGGTCGGGGTCAGCGCCACGGCTCGCTATGCCATCGCGCCCCCGCATGCCACTGTGCTTCGCAGCCCCGGGCCCGACCTGCCCGACCCGGGTGCCGAGGGCTTTGCGACGCTCTTTACGCGTCGCTACCTCACCTGGGAGGTCACCGATCCCCAGGCGCACGCCCAAGCCCTGCAACCGATGCTCGGCGGTGACTTCGACGCGGACGCTGGGCTGCGTGCACCGCCGGCGCAGAGTCAGCATGTGCTCTGGGCTCAGGTCGTGCAGGAGCGCTCAGGCGTATCCGGCGAGCACGTGTACACGGTGGCCGCACAGACTGACGCCAGCGGACTCGTCTACCTCGCGGTGCGCGTCCACCGGGGGCCGCTGGGTCTCGACCTCGCGGGTTACCCGGCGTTTGTCGGCGCACCGGATACGACATCGGCTCAGGACGGGACCGCTCACCTACCCGACGTTGCTGACCCATCCCTGACCCAGGTCGTAGCACGAGCGCTGCGCAATTACCTCGCCGGGTCCGCAGCAGACCTCGAGGCCGACCTAACCGCGAACGCGAGGGTGGCGCTGCCGGCGGTGGCGCTCACGCTCGGGCGCGTGCTGCAGACGCGCTGGTCGCGCGACGGCACGTCGACGCGCGCCACCGTGACAGCCGGCGACGGCCACGGAGCGCAGTACACGCTCACCTACGAGCTGGACGTCGCGCGCGTGGGCGGCCGTTGGGAGATCTCCGCCATCCAGACCGACCCCGATGCCTGACATCCACAAGGAGGCACCCATCGTGAACATCCAGCTCTGTCCAACGTCGTCCCCGCTCGCCGCGAACCCTCCCGCTACCCCGCAGCCGCGGATGAGCAGGCGGACTGCCACCGTGGCCCTGGTGCTCGTGGCCGTGTGCCTCGGCGTGGCTCTCGCCCCTGCTTCGGCCACTGCGCGCGTCACGGGATCGGCGGCCGGCAGCCAACAGGCGCCGGGTGCTTCGTCCGGCCAGGGATCGTCCCTGGAAGCAGCCGCTGCCCGGGCCGGGGACACCGGACGCAAGGTGGCCATGAGCCTCATCGCGCTCGGCCTCGCGATTGCCGCCGTGGTCCTGTCCTTCCGGCGTGATTTCAAGGAGGCGGCCGGCGTGCTGGCGGTGGGGGTCGTGGCGGTGCTCCTGGCCACCCCGGCCGGCGTGAACCTGCTGCGCGGAACGGTAAGCGCCATCTTCGGCGCGCAGTAGGGGCGGCGGGGTGGGCGACTCGTCCAACACGGCGGCCGAGTCGCTGGAGGTGCGGTCTTTTCGCACCGTCTTCGACCTCGAGCGACGCGTCTACCGGATCGACCGCCTGCGGTTGAATCCGGCCGGCGTCCCGGTACGCGGCGTCGTGTACTTCCTTTTCCTGCTGACGTTGGGCGCCGTCCTGCAGCAGTTGCCCGGGGTTGGCTCGCTGGTGGGTGCCGTGCCCTGGTATCTGCGCGACCTCGGCGCTCCGGCGTGCTGTGCGGCGCTGCTTGTGCTCTTGCGAGTCGAAGGACGCTCCTCGCACCTGGCCGCGCAGGCTCTGCTTGCCCACTTCCTGGCGCCGCGCCATCTGTGCTCTCTGGTTCCCGGCGCCCGCGACAAGACATGCTGGCGGCCTCCCGAGCTTGTGGCGCTGCCCAACGGGTCCGGTGGCCAGCTGCGGCGCGTGCGCTTCACCGGACCGGGGGCCATGCTCATCGCTCCCGCGCACGAACGGGCGGAGTGGCGTCGCGGTCCGCTCGGCCGCGCTCTGCGCCGACCCCAGCTGGTGGTGAGTGAGAGTCGGGGGCGCAGACGTCCCCGTCAGGCCCAGGTGCTCGAGCTCGCGGCCGGCGTGCGCCTGGAGGTGCGAGCAGGCGCCCCCTCCCTCAAGGCCCCCGGTTTGGACGCTCGCCGGTCCACGGACGCGCAGGGCGCTGCCGCTACCCGTAAGACGGGAGAGCGGATGCCGGCATGAAGCCTCCGATCGGATTCGTGTACGGCAACTGCGTCTTCGGCCACGATCTCGACGATCGCTGGGCGCTGTTCGTCGCCTCCACGCGCTCCTACGACGGGCTCTCTGGAGGGCTCAAGCGCGAGCTGTTCCTGTCCCTCGTCGGAGCGCTTGACTCTGTTTACGCCGATCTGCAGATACTGCGCGTAAGCCGCGAGTGGGACGCGCACGCCTACGCGGCCGAGCTGGACGGCGGCGGCGATGCACACGCGCACATGCAGGCCAAGCACCGCTACGTGGCGGCGCACCTGGCTCATCTGCAGCGGGGTGCGGTGAGCCGCACCGAGGTTTTCTTGGCGGTCAGCCTGCGCGAGCCTCAGCGCGACGTCGCCGCCTATGTGTCCTCCGTCGTGGAGCAGAAGCCGCGCGACCGGCTGCGCTCGCTGCGTCACGCCCTGCTCAGCGGAGAACGTCGGGTGCTTCCCGCACCGGAGCTGGAGCGCACGCGTGTACGGGCTGACCAGGCCCATGCTCGGCTGTCTGACTACCTGGAAGTGCGCCCGGCGCGCACCGCTGAGGTGCAGTGGCTGGTGCGACGCTCCTTCTGCCGTGGGCTTGGCGAACCGGCTACCGAGGAGCTTCACGAGCCGCGGGCGCTGATCTTCGAGTGCAACGGAGAGGCTCAGCTTGCCCCGCTCGAGGGAGACGTGATGCGCTGGATGAACAGCTACATCGAGCGTGGAACTCGTAGCCTTCGCGTCGAATCCGAGCTGGGCACGAGCTGGCAGGCGCATCTGGTCGTCGGAGCGCTGCCTGAGCGGGCGGACTTTCCCAGCGCGCGCCTGGAGTTGATGTTCGTACCAGCGGAGAGCCTCCCCTTCGCGGTCGACCTCAGCCTCAACGCTCGCTTTTTGCCCAACGGCCTCGCCCTGCGCATGGCCCGCCGGCGCATCCAGGATGCCGACCAGATCGTGCGCTCGGAGTCCGACGGAGACCAGGGCGTCTCCGACCAGGGGTTTGAGCGTTCACAGCAGGCCCGCGACTTGCTCGCATACCTTCAGGCCGCGAGTCGTCCACCGTTGCTCCGGGCCACCCTGGCGATTGCGGTCTCCGCACCGGACGAGGAAGAGCTCGAAAGGCGCGTGGAGCTGTGCCGGCGCGCCTGGGGTGAGACACGGCTTCATAGGCCGCTCGGCGACCAGCTCGAGCTCTTCTGTCAGCACCTCCCCGGACAACGCACGAGAGTGTCCGGTTACGACGACACGCTGACCACCGAGCAGGTCGCGGCCATGGTGCCGATCGCCAGTCACGCCGTGGGCTCCCGTCGTGGCTTCTACCTTGGGCACACGCTGACGGGCTCTCGTCAGCCCGTGCGCTTCAACCTGCGCGAGGGGTCAGATAGCGATCGCAACGCGGCGATTCTGAGCGTCGGTGCGCTGGGCTCGGGCAAGACCACGCTCGACCAGAAGCTCAAGTACGAAGGCTTCCTGCTCGGGGCGCGTGTGGTCGACTGCGATCCCAAGGGCGATCACCGCTTCCATCTCCTCGACGAGGTCGCACCTCACGCCGAGGTCATCGCGCTGCGACCGGACCCGACTCTGCGCGGGGTGCTCGATCCCCTGCGGGTCGCCCCCGAGCACCTACGTCAGGACGCAGCGGTGTCCTTCTTGCGTGACCTGCTTCCCGGACGCGCCGAGCCGTCCTGGGAAACAGCGCTGGTGCGTGCGGTGGACACCGTCATGCAGCGGGCTCGCACTCCGACCTGCCTGGAGGTGGTGCGGGCTCTGGCCGCCGGCGACGCCGTCGACCAGCTCGTGGCCAAGACGTTGGAGGTGTATGCCCGAGGAGGTCTGACCCAGCTCGGCTTCGCCGATCCGGGCACACGCCTGCCTCCGCTGCGACGCAGCCAGGTGACCTATCTGCCGATCCGGGATCTGCCCGCGCCCGAGCCGGGCGTCGCGCGCAGCGAGTACTCACAGGCCGAGCGGGTCGGAGAGCAGATCGTGCGTTTGATCGCGATGTTCGCCATGCACCTCATGGGCTCCGAGCGCGACCGCCTGAAGCTGTTCTCCTTCGACGAGGGCTGGCGGCTGCTCAAGGACCCGGTGGGACGCACGCTGCTGGCCTCCCTTCAGCGGATGGGTCGCTCCGAGCTCGCGGTACCCATCATCAGCACCCAGCTCATCAGCGACACCGTCGTGGGCGATCACGAGTCGCTGGCCAATCTGCTGGGAGCGACGTTCGTGTTCGGGATGCGTTCCGAGGCTGAAGCTGCGCGTGCGCTGGCCCTGCTGGGTCTGGATCCTGGCGACCGCCGCATGCTCCAGCGGCTGCTCGACTTCGAGGCGGGACGGTGTCTGTTTCGTGACCACCACGGTCGCATCGAGGCCGTGCAGGTCGACATGGTCGTCCCCGAGCTGCTCGCGGCCCTGTCCACGACGCCCGACGCCGCACCGCCTCCTTGACCGCGGGCGATGCCCTGCGCGCCAGCGGCCGGTGGCCGAGACAGTTTGGCGCAGCTCAGGCCAGGCTCATTGTCGTCCTGGCGGCCCTGGGGGTGGCCGCTGCCTTCTCGTGGCGCGCCTCGGTGGCCTTCGCGCGCCCCACGCGCGCGCCCGCCGTGCTCCCAGCGCCCGCTCCCGCTCCCGCGCCCGCGCCTGCGCTGAGTGCTGGCTCATCCGGGGCAGGAGCGACGGCCACCGGAGGACCGGCAGGGACGCCTATTGCCGGCAGCGACGCCTCGGCCGCCGCCCCGCCAAGCGGTGGGGACGCGCTGGCCAGCAATGGCTTTGGCAGCGCCCTGTGCCGGGATCGAGCCGTGCGCGCCAGGCTCTCGGGCACAGCGCAGTCAAACTGCGAAACCTCGGACTTCGTCGCGGCCGCCGCTCCGAGCGGCAATTACGGCTTCGACGTTCACATGGACAGCGGGTTCGCGGGAATCGGTAACGAGCCTTCGATCCTTCTGCAGAACACTCTGCTCACGCCGACGTGGACGGCGCTGGTGTGGATCACCCATGCGCTCGTGGTGGCGCTCGAGTGGTGTTACTCGATCGACCTGCTCAACGGGTCGACTTTCGGGGTGATCGGCGACGCCCTGCGCTCCAGCCAGAGCAGCCTCACGCGGCCGTGGCTGGTGGTGGTACTGGCCATCGCCGCGGTGCTCGTTCTCTACCACGGGGTGGTGCGTCGCCGCGTGGCAGAGACCCTCGGCGAATTCTGCCTGATGGTGGCCATGATGGCCGTCGGATTGTGGGTCATCGCCGATCCGGCGGGAACGGTCGGAGCCGTCGCCCACCTCGGCAATCAAGCCAGCCTGGCCACCGTCGGCGCGGTCGCTCAGGGTGACCCGCAGAGACCGCAGCAGCGTCTGGCCGACGGCATGGGTGAGATCTTCGCCACGGCGATCGGGGCGCCGTGGTGCTTCATGGAGTTCGGCGACGTCGACTGGTGTCGTCGGCCCAGTCGCCTGGACGGGCGGCTGCGCCTGGCGGCCACGCGTCTGCAGGCGGCCAAGCGCTCTTCGCCCGATTCCCAGCAGCGCACGTCCGCGCTCCTGCTCGCGCGCGCGTCAACCAACGGTGACCTCTTCCTGGCGCTGCCGGCCAACCAGGTGGAGCGCAACTCGATCAACACCCAGGGCTCGCTTCTGCAGGTGCTCTGCGCCAGCTCGGACGCCACGCGCTGCACGGGGCCCACCGCCGCGCAGGCAGAGTTCCGTACCGCTAGCGGTACCTGGACGCGGGCCGGTGGGCTGCTGCTGATCGTGATCGGCGCCGCCGGCATGTTCGCCCTGCTCGGCTTCCTTGCCCTGCGCCTGATCGGTGCCGCCGTGGCCAGCCTGTTCCTTCTCCTGCTGGCGCCCGTCGCCGTGCTGGCCCCGGCGCTGGGCGACGGCGGGCGGGCTGCCTTTCGGGCCTGGGCCATGCGCCTGCTGGGCGCGGTGCTCAGCAAGCTCCTGTACTCGATCTTCCTGGGCGTAGTGCTGCTCATCCTGCGGGTCCTCGATCGACTGGGCAACCTCGGCTGGTGGACGCAGTGGCTGCTGGTGGCGGCCATGTGGTGGACGCTGTTCGCCCAGCGCGAGAACCTCATGCGTCTCACCTCGCTCGGTCAGCGTCAGCATCGGGCATCGGGCATGCGGCTTACCTCGGCGCTCATGGCTGGCCGCGAGCTGCGCCGGCTGGTGGGCTCCGGACGCGGCGGGCACCCTCGCCGGAGACCGCCGATCGATCCCGGCGGGGGCGGGCATGCGGACCGGGGCCGCAAGCCAGGTGACGGGCGCGACGCCGACCGGAGGCGCAGCCAGGTCGAGCAGCTCAGGACGGCGGCGGGCGGCGGAGAGCCACGCGCACAGGTGAGCGCGCGGACCGTGGCCGCTCGCGAACGCATGGAACGTCTCGCGCGCGAACGGCGGGTGGCAACCGCTTCCGGCGACACACGCAGAGCGGCGAGTCTGAGCGCACGCGAGCAGGCCCTTGGTGTCCAGCTGGCCCGCGATGAGGCCACGCTGTCCGAGACGCCTTCCCGGGCAGACGCGTCCGGACGCCGCCGCGCCGAATGGGAGCAGACACGGCGCAAGCAGCTGGGGGAGCTGCTCGACCGCCAGGCCGCCCTGCCCTCGGCGCGAGAGCGTCCGGGGCCCGGTGGTCATCGTCGTGACTACGGCGCCCTGGCCGGTCTGGCCGGACTCCGACCCGGAGCCTATGAGCGTCTGCCCGCCGGCCGCCAGCGCGCGGCACGGCTGGCGGTCGACCGCGAGCTCGACCGGCGCCGCGAGACGATCGCGCAGGACGCGGGTCGCCGGCCGGGAGCGCCGCCCCGGGGGCGGCAGGTGAGCGATCTGGCCTCGGCGTCACCCGCATCCACGCCCGGTTCAGGCGCACAGCGGTCTCCGCGGCAGGACGGTCTTCGTCCAGGCGCGGCGGCGGCGCCCCAGGGTCAGGAGTCGGCCGTCCTGCGCCGAGAGCGCCAGTTCGAGCGCCGGCCCGAGCCGGGCGCTCCGAGCGTCGGCGGGCGCGGCGCACAGCGTCCGATGCGCCGGCGGTGAACAGCGCAGATCACCCGGCGATGCTCGACTACGGGCGTACCGCGACGCTCCCGCGCTGGCCGCTGGGAGCCGGCGTGCTTGCGATCTTGGGCGCCGGGGCCCTGGCCGTGATGGCGTCAGCAGCGCTGATGGCTGTGAGCGGACAGAGCCTGGGCGAGTCGGGAATGGGTGAGTCGCGCCAGGCGGTGAGCGACATCCCCGCCCGCTACCTGGCGCTGTACGAGCAGGCCGCCAGGAGCTACTCATTGGACTGGGCGATACTGGCTGGGATCGGCAAGGTTGAGTGCGACCACGGTCGCGACCCCGATCCGTCCTGTACTCGCGAGGGGGCCGTCAACAGCGCCGGGGCCGGCGGCCCAGCACAGTTCCTCGCCTCGACCTGGGCGCAGTACGGCGTCGACGGCAACGGCGATGGCATCCGCGATCGCTGGGATCCGGCGGACGCCATCTTTGCGATGGGCAACTACCTGCACGCCTCCGGCGCCCCCGCCGATTACCGCCGGGCCATATACGCCTACAACCATGCCGATTGGTACGTGGCCGAGGTCGAGCACTGGGCGTCGGTCTACAGAGCCGCGCCGAGCGCGGGGGCGCCTGGGGGTGTCGCGCTCACGCCCGGCGACGTGGCGACGCTGTCGCCCAGCGACGGCCACGTGGCGCTCGCTCCGGCCGCGGCTCCCGCGGCGGTGCAGGCCATGGTGCAGGCGGGCAACGAGCTTCAGCGCCTGCCCTACGGGCCGGCAGGCCATCCCGATCCCCGCGGCGCCTCCAGCCAGGATTGCTCGAGCACCGTCAACTACGTACTCATGCGCGCCGGGGTGCGCTCCGCGGCGGAGGTCGTCCGCGACAACCCACTCGCCCAGTCCTATCCGAGCTGGGGCGCGCCGGGCCCCGGTCGTTGGGTGACGATCTACGCAACCACGTCACCCACCGACCACGTCTTCGTGGTCATCGCCGGCCTGCGTCTGGACACCAGTCATCGCGGGACCGACATCGGCCCCAACCGGGATCAGGACGGCCCCCGATGGCGCGTGCAGGATCACCTACCGACTTGGGCGCAATGGTCAGTTCGGCATCCCCCCGGGCTATGAAGAGACCCGTCGCCGTCCGTGGCGATCTGCTTATCGTCACGGCCGCACTGGGCGCGGCCGGGTCGCCGGGGCTGCTGCTCGGCGCGTGCGGTTGTACGGGGGGCTGTCAGGCGTCACACGCCGGGCGGCCGGCTCTGCATGCACGCATCACGGGAGGGTCACGGCTACCGCCGCGCCGTACCTCCGCGCGAGCCGTGGTCAGCCGATCGGATAGCCGTGCCAACGATGCCAGCCGGTCCGCTGCGGCTGGCCCGCCGCAGACCTATGCGCCGCCGGCAATGGCCGTCGCTCGACGGTGGCTGGCCGCGCTGGGGCGTTGGCAGGTGGCGCCTGCACCCGCGCCCGCCGCCGAGCTGCGAGCGTTGAGCACTCCCGCGCTGCAGCGTGCACTGCTCCTGCCCGGCCTCACGCGCGAGCCGATTGCCCCGAGCTTCGGGTCACCGCCGTCGGCTGGGCGCACCGTGGCGCTGCGTGCCTACCTGGATCCCAGCGGCTGGACGGTCATCGCCACCCGGCAGTTCGGGCGCGATGTGCTCGCCGTCGAGCTCATCCTGGTGCGTACGCGTGGGGGCCCGCGGGTGAGCTCGTACGAGCCTTGAGCTCTCGGTCTTCGTCGTCACATGCTGGGTGGGGGACCGGCCGGGCGACGCCTGCGGGACGCCCCACCGTGGCGACCGTGGCTCGGCGGGCGTAAGGCGTCACTCGGCTGCCAACGCAGGACGCAGACGCGGTCTACCGGGTGTAGACGAAGCATGACGCTGCCCGGAGAACTGGCTCGACGCTGCGGACCCTGTGGTTCGCCGCCGAAACCGTTTGTCTACGTGGTGTAGACACCAGGTCCCGTGTTTGTCTACGCCCTGCGTTGGTCGCCGGCAGAGCCCCCCAGGGGACGCCGGCAGAGCCCTCCAGAGGGACGCCGGCCGAGCCCCCCAGGGGGACGCCGGCAGAGCCCTCCAGGGCCACCCGGCAATCGGCAAGGCAAGCGCCCGAGCAGCGGCCGCGGGCCGCCGCGCTCAGCCGTCGACTCGCGCGTCGGATGCCCCTCCGCTTCGTCCAGCCATTAGGATGCGTGCACTAGACAAAAGACGGTCGGTGGTCAAGGGAAGCCGGTGGGAATCCGGCGCGGACCCGCCACTGTGACCGGGGAAAGCCCGCCGCAGCGCGATAGCGCGGCCACCGTCTCGCCGCCGGCGAAGCGGGAAGGCGCCGATGGGAAGGCCCGGGAGCCAGGAGACCTGCCTCCGACCAAAGCCCACAAGCCCTCGTGGAAAGGGGTGGCTTCATGATCAAAGCAAGTCCCGCGCGGACGGTCGTCGCGACCGCCGCATCTCTCGCCGTCTCCCTGGCGCTGTGCAGCAGTGCCCTTGCCGTGCCGGTCAGTGTGCACCTGCGGGTGGAAGGCACCGCCGCCACGTTGTTCGACGGCAACGTCAGCACCGACGCAACGACGATCAGTGCCCCCGATGCGCCGGCGCAGGGCAAGCCTCCCGGCCCGGCCAAGGCGCATCCCTGCGACGTCAAGCACAACGGCTCAAACGGGGGCTACGGAGGCTCCTACGGCACGCCCACCGCGGCGCTGTACGCGGCCACCAGCGCGCAGGGGTTCAACGCCTACTGGTACCCCTCGCTGAACGACTTCTTCATCAACGGCATCGGTTCGGACAACACCGGCAACTGGACCTACGCCGTGAACTTCACCACCGCGGGAGTCGGTGGCTGTCAGTTTCAGCTCGCCCCGGGCAGCGACGTCCTGTGGGCGGCCAACGGCGGCAGCGCCGCTCACCTGCTCAAGGTCGACGGCCCCGACAACGCCGACGTCGGCAGCCCAACCGTCTTCCGGGTGACCGACGGCCAGAACGGCCAGCCGGTGTCCGGTGTGGCGGTCGCTAACGCCACGTCCGATGCCAGCGGCAACGCCACCGTGACGTTCTCCAGCAGGGGCACGCAGACCCTGAAGGCGTCGCGCGACAGCGACTCGGTGCGCTCGGCCGGCCTGGGCGTGTGCGTACACAGCGGAAACGACGGGACGTGTGGGACCACGGCACCGTCGGTCTCGCTGCCCAACGGGCTGCCCGCCCCGACGCTCAAGCGCAGTCCGCGTCCGTCTGCGGCGCCCCTGCCCCGCATCGTCGGGCTGCGCAACCACCAGCGCTATACCCGAGGCAATGCCCCGCGCTCCCTACGGGTGCGGGTGTCGGTGCCGTCGGGGAGCAGCCTGCGCCAGGTGCGCATCCGGCTCGAGCGGCGCGTGCGCGGGCGCTGTCTGTACCTCAACGGGCGCAGCGAGCGCTTCGGCCGCCACCGCTGCGGTCAGGGAGCGTTCTTCGCGGTGGGCGACACCACGTCGCTGAGCTACCTGTTGCCCCGGCCTCTGGCGCGGGGAAACTACGTGTTCGACGTGCAGGCCCTCGACGCCAGCGGGCGAGCCACGGGCCTGATGCCGGGCGTCAACCACGTCGTGTTCGATGTCCGCTGACCGGCATCGACCCGCCGCTGCGCTGACCGCTGACCGGTGGCGGCCCGCGGCCCTGGGCGCTTGCCTGGTGATGCTCTGCTTGGCCGGGGCGGCGACGCCCGGGCCAAGCGCGGCGGCGAGGTTCGGGTCTGCCGGTACGGCCCACGCGCGGGCCGGTGGGCGCGTGGCGTCACGGGGCACAGCGCCGGCCGTGCAGGTGATGGTGGTCGGGCGTCGCCGCACGCTGCTCGCGGCGCGCGGCGTGCGCGCCCGGCGCGTCAGCGTGCGCGTGGACCGGCGGCGCTGCGCCGTGGCGGCGGGCACCCCGCTGGGAGCCCTGGCCGCGACGCACGCGTTGAGCTCGCTGAGCCTGCGCGACTACGGGCACTGCTCGCGCTCGACGGCGAGCTCCGGTCAGCTGTTCGTCAGGGCCATCGGACCCGACCGCAGCCGCAGCGGCGGTCGGGACGGCTGGGAGTACAAGGTGGATCAGCGCTCGGGGACGACCGGCGCCGGGGACCCCAGCGGCCCCTTCGGCGACGGACGCCGCCTGCGCGCGGGCCAGCACGTGTTGTGGTTCTGGTGCGTGATGACCGCCTCCGGTGGCTGTCAGCGCACGCTGGGCCTGACCCTGAGCGCCGCTCGGACAGCCCCGGGCACTGCCGTGACGGTCATGGTTACCGGATATGACAACGAGGGCCGGGGAGCGGCGGTGGCGGGGGCCAGCGTGACCGTCGAGGGCTCACACGCCACCACCGACGCGGCCGGCCGGGCCACGCTCTCCGCTCCCCCCACGCGTGGCTCGCATCTCGTGGGCGCGTCGCGGCCGGGGCTCGTGCCTTCGTTTCCCGTCGCGCTGAGCGTCGGGTGAGGCGTGGCCGAGACGGCGTGGCATCTGCCTCGCGGCGTCCGCGGCGTCCGCGACGCCGCGCGTCGCGTGGTGCTCGCCGCGACGTGCGCGGTGATCCTCGTGTCGGCCTCGGGGGCCCTCGGCGGCTGTGGCCTCGGTGCCGGAGCCACGCCCACCGGCGTGACAGTCACCGTGACGCGCGACTTCGGCACGGGCGCGCTCAGACAGGTCGCTGCGCCCCAGGTCAGCGGTCAGGTGAGCGTGATGCAGCTGCTGATGCGCAACGCGCGCGTGGGCACCCGCTACGGCGGAGGCTTCGTGCAGAGCATCGACGGCCTCAGCGGCGGGCGGCAGAGCGGTCACCCCGTGGACTGGTTCTACTACGTCAACGGCATCGAGGCGCCCCAGGGCGCCGCCGCCACCACCGTGCATGAGGGGGACCACATCTGGTGGGACCGCCACGACTGGTCGGCCACCCCTGACGTGCGGGCCGTGGTGGGGTCCTACCCGGAGCCGTTCTTGCACGGCGATGAGGGTAAGCGCCTGCCCGTACGGGTGGACTGCGCTGCGGCGAGCGACGTCTGCGAGCGCGTCAGCGCCAGCCTGCGCGCGGCGGCGGTGCCGGTGGCGGTGGGCGGCCTGGGAACCTATGAGCCGAACACCCTGACGGTGGTGGTCGGACCCTGGACGACCGTGCGCGCCGAGCCCGCGGCGCAGACCATCGAGCGCGGACCGCAGGCCTCGGGGGTGTACGCGCGCTTCGCGCCCGACGGTCACAGCCTTGCGTTGCTGGACGCCGAGGGCACGACCAGGCGAACCCTGGGCCCCGGCGCCGGTCTGGTGGCCGCGACCCGCTACGCGGGCGAGGCGCCCGTATGGGTGGTGACCGGCACCGACGCCACTGGCGTCAGTGCTGCCGCGAGTGCCGTGACCCCCACCGCGCTTGCAGACCACTTCGCGCTGGCGCTCGGCGCGGGGAGCGCCTACCCCGTGCCGCTGAGCGCCAGATGAGACGGCGTGCCTTCGCCTACCGGCGGCGTGCCAGCCCCCTGCACGCGACGCGGGCGAGCGCCGCAAGCGCGTACTGCGCCGCCCTGGCCGGGTCCGCGCTCATCGTCACGCATCCGCTCATGCTCGGGGCGCTGCTGATCGCTGTCGTGGGCGCCGGTTGCGCCGCGGCAGTCGGGACGCAGATGCGTCGCACGCTGCTGTTCACGGGTCCCCCGCTGGTGATGCTCACCGTGCTGGTCAACGTACTTGTCGACCGCCACGGGCTGACGGTGTTCGCGCGGCTGGGAAGCCTGGGCGCGTTCGGTCGCGTCGATCTGACCGTCGAGGCCCTGGTCGCCGGGCTCATCACGGCCGCGCGCCTGGTCGTCGTCCTGCTCACCGGAGTGCTGTTCACCATGGCGGTGGACCCCGACGAATGGCTGGCGCTGTTGGGGCGCCTCTCCTTTCAGTCAGCGCTCATCGCCACCGTCGCGACGCGGCTCGTCCCCGTGCTCGGAGAGGACGCCGCCCGCTTGGCCGAGGCCCAACGCTGCCGGCCCGACGCCCCTGCCGGACACGCGCGCCTGGGCGTCCTGCGTGCCGTGGTGGCCGGCGCCCTGGACCGCTCGCTCGACGTGGCCGCTGCTCTGGAGGTGCGCGGCTACGGGCTGGCGGCGCGGCGCCGACGCCCGCGCCGAGCCCTGTCACGTCATGACCTTGCCTTCGCCGCGGCGGCGCTTGGCCTGCTCGGCCTGGCGGTGGCGGCGGCGTCTGGCGTGGCGCGCTTTGATCCCTACCCGCTCATCCGTGGGGCGTGGGGCCCGGTAATCGTGCTGGTGGCGCTGGCCACGGCGATCGTGGCGCTTGCGCCGTTCGCTGACCGCCGAGGGATCGTCCCGTGAGCGTGCTTTCGCTCGAGCGCGTGAGCTACCGCTATCCCGGTCAAGCGCGATCTGCCCTGACCGAGCTCAGCCTGGATATCGAGCCGGGCGAGTTCTGTGTCGTGGCCGGCCTGTCGGCGGCCGGCAAGTCGACGCTGCTGCGGGCGGCCTGTGGCCTGGTACCCCACTTCCACGGCGGTCACTTCGCCGGACGCGTGACGGTCGGGGGCCTGGACACGCGCAGCCACGGCCCGGCGCAGATCGCGGCGGTGGCCGGGACGTGCTTTCAGGACCCCGAGACGCAGGTGATCATGAACACCGTGCGGTCCGAGCTGGCGCTGGCGCTCGAGAACCTCGGTCAGTCGCCGGCGGCCGTGGCCCGCGGGGTGGAGGAGACCGCGCTGGCCCTGGGCATCGCGCACCTGCTCGAACGCCCGACCCACGAGCTGTCAGGAGGTGAGCTTCAGCGCGTGGCCCTCGGTGCGGCGCTGGCGCCACGTCCAGCGCTGGTGCTGCTGGACGAGCCGACCTCCCAGCTCGATCCGGTCGCGGGCGACGAGCTGATCTGGCTGCTGCGTCGTCTCAACCAGGAGTGGGAGACCGCGATCGTGCTCATCGAGCATCGTCTCGAGCGCTGCCTGGCCGCGGCCGACCGCGTGCTCGTGCTCGACCACGGAACCCTGGCCTGCGACAGCGACCCGCGCGGCTTCCTGCGGTGGGCCGGCCGCCACGCCCCCGCGCTGCAGACGCCGGGGGCTCGTCTGCTCGATCAGCTCGGTCTGCCGCTGCCCGCCAGCGTGCGCCAGGCGCGGGCCACGCTGCGGGCGCAGGAGATGCTTCCCCACGGTGTCGGTCTTCACGAGCGGTCGCGGCCGCTCAGCGACCCGCCGTCTGCGCCGCGCGCCGGCGGGGTCCTTGATCGCCTGCGTCGCGGTGGGTCCGCGCCGGCGCCCGCCGCGCGCATGCGCGGCGTCTGGCACGAGCTGCGCGCGGGCCCGGCCGTGCTGCGGGGCGTCGACTGCGAGCTGATGGCCGGGGAGACGGTCGCCCTGATGGGCCGCAACGGCGCCGGCAAGTCAACCCTCCTGCGCCACCTCGGCGGGCTGCTCTCGCCCACCCGTGGGCGCATCGATCGATCCGGTCGCGTGGCTCTGCTGCTCCAGCACCCCGGGGACTACTTCTTGCACGAACGCGTCGGCGAGGAGGCGCCGGCGGATGCCCTTGCCGCCGCGGGGCTCGCGGGCCTGGAGGAGCGCAACCCGCGCGACCTCTCCGGGGGCCAGCGCCAGCGCCTGGCGCTGGCGATCGTCGCCGGGCACGGCGAGAGGCCGGGAATGATCGCTCTGGACGAGCCGACGCGTGGTCTCGACAGAGCCGCCAAGGAGACCCTTGCCCGCTGGTTGCGCGCCCGCGCAACCGAAGGCATCGCGGTGGTGGTGGCCACCCATGACGTCGAGTTCGCCGCCGCCTTCGCCGAGCGGGTGCTGCTCATGGCCGACGGGCGGCTGATCGCCGACGGGCCGACCTCCACGGTGCTGTGCGGAGGCTGGTACTTCGCCACCGAGACCGCGCGCATCCTCGGCGGGATGGGAGGAGCGCTGCGCCCAGAGCAGGGCGCCGCCCTGGTGCGCGGCCTGGGCGATCCCACCAGCGCGCCGACCTCGGCCTCGCCTCCGTCCCCTGACCCTCGGTCGATCCCCTCCAAGGAGGTGCTCCTATGAGCTGGCAACTGGCCTCGCTGCTCGTCCTCATCGCCGCCCTGTCGGCGAGCTTCTGGTGGTACGGACGCACGCGACCCAGCACGCGAGAGGTGGCCGTCGTGGCCACGCTGGCGGCCCTGGCCGCGCTGGGACGCGACGCTTTCGTCGCCCTGCCCGACGTCAAGCCCATCACGGCCATGGTGCTCATCAGCGGCCTTGCCTTTGGGGCCGGTCCCGGCTTCGCGGTGGGGGCAGTGAGTGCGCTGGCCTCGAACGTCTTCCTCGGCCAGGGGCCGTGGACGCCATGGCAGATGGCGGCCTGGGGCTTGGTGGGGGTGGGCGGCGCGCTGCTCGGCCGCCTGACGGGGCGGCATCTGGGGCGTATGCCCCTGGCGGTGGCCTGCGCCGGCGGCGCCGTTGCCTTCAGTGCGATCATCAACCTGTTCACCTGGACGGTCACCGGCTCGAACACCCCCGGGCAGTACGGGGTGATAGTGGCGGCCGCGCTGCCGTTTGACCTCACCCACGTGGTGGCCAGCTTCCTGTTCGCGCTCGCCTTTGGACCCACGCTGCTGCGCATGCTCACCCGCGTGCGCGCGCGCCTGGAGGTCACCTGGGAGCCGGCGGCCGCGCTGAGCGTCGCCGCCGTAGCGCTGCTCGTCGCCGCGCTGACCGGCGCACCGGGCTCCAGCGCCACCGCCGTCGCGGCCACCCGCACCCAGCCCGGGGTGGCTCAGGCGGCCGCCGCGGGTGGTGTGTCAAGCGCTGTGGGGTACCTGACCGCCGCCCAGAACGCCGACGGCGGCTTCGGGGGCAGCCGAGGCCAGGCGAGCACCGAGCTCTACAGCGCCTGGGTGGCCATGGGCCTCGCCGCGGCCGGCCGCAACCCCCAGGACGTGCGCCGCGGTGGGAGCTCGGTGCTGAGCGCGCTGCGCTCCCAGTCCGGTCAGCTGCAGGGCACCGGGGACCTCGAGCGCACCATCCTTGCCCTGCGAGCATGCGGTGCCTCCGTGCACTCACTGGCCGGCCACGATCCGGTCGCCGAGCTGCAGCAGGCCCGCGCGCGCGACGGATCCTTCGCTCACCTGGTCAACCTGACGTCGTTTGCCATCTTCGCGCTGCGCGCGGCCGGGCGCTCGTCGTCGGATCCCACCGTGCACGAGGCCGGGAGCTGGCTGGGCGCTCAGCAGAACTCCGACGGGGGCTTCAGCTTTCAGATGCGCGGGGCGCCCAGCGACGTGGATGACACGGCGGCGGCGGTCCAGGGACTGATCGACGCGGGTCAGCGGGGGTCAGCCGTGCGACGCGCGGTCACCTTCCTGAAGGCCCGGCAGAATCCTGACGGCGGCTATGCCCTGTCAAGCGGCGCGGGCTCCAACGCGCAGTCCACCGCCTGGGCGGTCCAGGCCCTGGTCGCCTCCGGGTCAGACCCCGAGACCGTCCGCCGCGACGGCAGCCGCTCTGCGCTCGCCTATCTGCGCAGCCTGCAGGTGCCCGACGGCAGCGTGCGCTACTCCCGCACGGGCACCCAGACGCCGGTGTGGGTCACCGCCCAGGTGCTGACCGCCCTGGCCCGCAGGCCGTTCCCGATCGACCCGCCCAGGCGTCCGCGCCGCGGGGGTCCGAGCGGTCCGGCAGGGCGCCTGCCCCACGCCAACGGACACCCTCGCCGCAAGCGAGTGCATCACCGCGCCCGCGCGGCCGGAGCTCAACTATCCGCGCAGCAGCGCCTCGACGCCCTGGCCGCTCGCGGCGGACAGGCCGCGGGCATGCTGCTCGGGGCCATGATCGGCTGACCGCTGCTCGACTTCGGTGGGTCCCGGGTGGGCGGCGCCGGGGCGGTCCCTTGAGGGATTCTTCATGTCACCGCAGTAGCCTCAAACGGTGAGCCTGCCGCCTCCGATGGTCGTTTCCGCGCGCACGGCGAGCAGCGAGGCGTCCCGTGACCAGCGCTCGCTTGACGTCTCATGGGCGCTGCGCGCGGCAGCCCTGTGCGCGGTTGGGCTGGCCCTCACCTGGGTCGTGGCCGCATTGGTGCCGGGTGCCCGCGCCCACGACGCGGCCGCCCTGCTCGGCTTCACCGACCTGTGGCGTCCGCGCATCGACGCGGTGGCCAACGCCGTGGCCCGCTCGGTCAGCGCACGTCCGTACGCGCTGATCGCGCTCGTCCTGTTGGCCGTGGCGATCGCCCGCCGCCGGCCGCGGACCGCGCTGGCCGTCGCCGCGGTGCTGCTGGGAGCCGGGCTCTCGGCGGAGGCCATGAAGCCGCTCCTGGCCCACGCGCACGACTACGCCGGGCACAAGCTCGTCGAGGCGGGGTCCTGGCCGAGTGGCCACTCCACCGCCGCCATGGCCATCGCCCTGTGTGCGGTCATGGTGGCGCCGGCACGCATGCGCGTCGTCGTCGCAGTCGTGGGCAGCAGTCTGGCGGTGGCGGTCAGCTTCTCCCTGCTCGTGCTGGCGTGGCACCTGCCCAGCGACGTGGTCGGCGGCTACCTGCTCGCCGGCCTGTGGGCTTCGCTGGCCGTCGCCGGACTCCAGAGCGCCCAGGCCCGCTGGCCGTCGCCCGTACCGCGACCGGCCGGGCCACGTGACGCCCAGGGCGCCAGGGCGCCCCGACCTCCCAGCGCAGCGTCTCCCGCGCGGCGCGGCCTCCGAGCAGGATGGACAGAGCGGCCCGTCCGCCGCGCGAACGGCCTGGGACCGTCCCTGGTGGGAGCCCTGGGTCGCGAGGCGGTCGTGCCCGCGGTGCTGCTGTGCGCGATGGCGGCGGTCCTGGCCGTGGCGGTCATCCTGCGCCCCCAGCAGGTCACCACCTACGCGGCCGATCACCGCTCGCTGATGGCGGCCGGCGCGGTGATCGTCGTGCTCGCGGGAAGCCTGGCCTCGGGACTCACCGCGGTCATGCGCCGCTAGGTGTGGCGTCGCATCCGGATGACGAGTTGCTTGGCGAGCCTGCGGTGGCGCCATTTGAGGGCTGCATCGCCACAAATTATGCCGACTTTAGGAATGTCTGCTTGACATCGGGCGCCGGAGGCGTATGGTCTTTTTTCTCGCCAGGCCTCCGCAACACGACACGTTCGGGGTGCGGTGGTTTGGGGCGAGATCGCTCACTCTCGAGGGCCGTGTTCTGGATGGTCATCCCGGGCGGGGGGCCCCTCCTCAGCTGACGAGTTGTTTGTCACCACGGGGGCGGAGGGCTAGATGTCGGGGGCCAGGTCAAGCTTTGCGCTGCGCGGTCGAGCGGTCGGGCGAGGGACGCTTCGCTTGGCGGCTGTTCGGGTGCTGATCGGCGTCTTGGCTGGCGTTGTCGCTTTGGCTGTGTTGTGGGGAGCTGTGTCTAGTGCTGCGGCTGGTCCGCGGCCGGGTGGGCCGACGGGTGATGATGCGACGCTGCGCGCTTTGGGCGCTAAGTCCGTTGCCCAGGAGCAGAACCGGGAGCAGGTTAGGGGGAGCTCTCAGGGGCGGGATCAGCGCCGCAAGTCTGCGTCGGCGTTTCGTGGGCAGTCGGATGCGGGGGCGCTTGATACGGCGAAGGCGCAGTTTGGTGGTCTTGTCAATGCGCGGCCGTTGGCTTGGCCGGTGCTGCGTTCGGGTGAGTCGGTGCAGCGGTGCTCGGTCGGACTACCGCGCTGGTCAAGGAGGGCGACGGAAAGCGCGGGCTGTTTGACAGCTCGATTCCCCTGCAGGGCGTGACGCCGGATGGGCAGTCTGCTCTGCTTGACCTGCACTTGACCAAGCATGGGTCCTCGTGGGATCCGATCAGCGCGCCGGGTGGCCTGCGTCTGCCTGACAGCGCCGCGGGGGATGCGAGCTTCAGCAGTCTTGGCATCTCGGTGCATGTCGCTGGTGCCGCTGATGCCTCGGCGCAGATCGTGGCGGGCAAGGCGTTCTATCCCAATGTCGCGAAGGACACCGACCTGATCTTGCGCCCGACGCCCGATGGGGTTGAGGTCAGCCTGGTGTTGCGCTCCCCGGACAGCCCGGGGGAGATCTCGTTGGTGTTCGGCCTGCCGGCGGGGGACACGCTGCAAAACAGCGGCGCGCTTGACACTTCCCCGGCGCCCGCGGGTACGACTGAGGTCATGCGCGGCGCGCGGCGGGCTCTGTCGATCACGCCGTCCAAGGCGGTTGACGCGCAGGGCAAGGCAGTGCCGGTGACCACTGAGGTCAAGGGGTCGGACAAGCTCGTCTTGCATGTGGCAGCCCCGGCTGATGCGGCGTGGCCGGTGCTCGTCGATCCGACGCTTGGCGTGTATGACCCGTACGGGCAAAATCAACCGGTGTCCTTTTTCAACGGGGACTGGGGCTTTTACACCGACTACTCTCCGTCTACCTGGGTCGGCTACCACTGGGGATCCCAAAACAACGCGCTGAACCTCTATGCATTCAACGGCTATTACCGCGCCTACGCCGACTGGGGTGAATACGTTCGCTATTCGCGTCCCGGAGCGTATATCTACCGGGTCGATGAGTTCAACGCCAGCAACCAGCCCTATATAGATCCTGCTTCTGGGGCACCTGTGTCCGAGGTCTATGAGGGCATCTATGACGTAACCGATAACCGCTGGGCCGACGGTGGATGGTGGGACGGTGGTTCGAGCGGGGGCGGTGCGGTGCGCAACCTCTACGGAAACTTTTATAGCGATGTGGGGACGATTTGCGCCTATGAGTCAAACTACGGGTGTAGCTATAACGCACCCATCCCTCAGGGCGCACCTAACACTTCGGCTAACGCGGCGGTGTTCGGCATGAACTTCCCGGGGAACTACTATATCCCTGTGGGCACTCTCAGCAGCGCGGCGCTGGGTAATGCTGCCACCCTTTCTTCCGACACGCAAACACCGAGCCTGAGTGTCTCTCATAGCAACCCGCCGTCGAGCGCGTATGTCAATTCCTATAACGATACGCTCACGATGCATTCTCAGCTTCCGGGGGGTCTTGGCATGGGCACCCAGGTGGTGTCGGGCAACGGGCTGGTGGCCAGCACCAACAGCGCGGGGCAGGCCAGCCTCAGCGTGTCTAACAACTGCAACGGCCAATTCAACAGCTGCCCGCTGACCGAGGACGCAAGCGTCACGTACGGGCTGGGGCCGAGCACTCCCGACGGTCCGCTGACGATGACCGCCGCCGCACGCGACCTGGTCGGAAACCGCGACCCGGGCCAAGACCAGCACTGGCAGGTCAATGTGGACCGGACCGCTCCGCAGGTCAGCCTCGGGGCGCTTCCGCGCTTTGCCAGCCAGACGCTCAACCTGACCGGCCACGCGGTCGATACTCCGGGTCGCGGCGCGACGCAGAGCTCGGGGCTCAGAGGCGGTTCGGCGAGCTTCCAGGCCACCGACTCGGCGGGCAACAGCTACACGCTGTGCTCAAACCTGACGCCTGATGCCAACGGCAACGTCAGTTGCCCGTGGGACACGACCAGCGACACCTACCCAGACGACACCTACCAGGTCACGCTCATGGTGGGCGATAACGCGGGCAACACCGGGAGCGCGACGGGGTCAACGATCGTTGATAACACCTCACCGAATATCGATACGAGCGGGGAGCTTGATGAGGCCAGCCAGGAGCCGCGTCTGACCACGGACACTCCGACCCTTGACGTGCCGCGACCGACGACAACGACTCAAGCTCGGCGACGCCCGGGGTCCAGAGCATCGAGGTCAAGATCGACGGGCAGGATCTCAATCCCGCTCAGTACTCCGTCTCCCAAGCGGGGCCATGTGACAGCTGCTCGCTGGAGCACAACTTCCAGTTTGACACCTCCTCGCTTGGTAACGGGTCGCACACCGTCGACGTGCTGGCCACCGACTTTCAGGGCGCCGTGTCGGATAACACGTGGTCGTTTACCATCGATCGCTCTTCACCGGAGCCTTCCTGTTCAGATCCGTCCTCTGATCCTCAGGGCTGTCAGTCAAATCCACCGTCGAGCATGGCCCGGGCGTCGTGCGCGTCGGGAACGCCCACGCCCACGACCACGCTGGGCTCGATCATCAGCAGCGACCAGGCGGTGGCCACCACCCAGCAGTACATGCCAAGCGCCCTGGCGACCCCCGACGCGGTGAACCTCGAAAGCCTCAACGTGGCACCCGGCGTAGTCAGCGCAGGTCTCGCGCCGGGGTATGCGAGCACGGCAACGCTGATGCCTTCGACCTACGGAGCGGTCACGCCGGACTACACCGTCGGGTCGGGAACCGGCGCGGCGTGCATGGCACCGAGCACGATCAGCCCCGGCTCCCTGCCGCCGCAGGTCGTCAGAAACACCGCCTTGGAATACGCAAACGCGGCGCCCTCCACCGACGTGATCTTGCATCCCACGCCACTTGGCACGCAGGAGATCGACCAGCTACGAGACGCCTCCGCCCCGGAGACGATGAGCTACCAGGTGGCGCTGCAGCCAGGGCAGTACCTCCAACAGCTCGACAGCGGCTCGATCGCGATCATCGATCCCAGCGTGCCGACCATCTCAAGCACCCTGCCGCCCGAACTTCCTGAGCTTGACCCGGTGGCCAGCGATCCCGGGACGTCCGCAGACACCATGACGACTGACCCCGCTCAGGACCTCTCGACTTGGACGGCGCAGGACCTTGCGGGGGTTCTGCCGGTGGATGAAGACATCCTGCCTAGCCAGACCCAGTTTCAGTACGAAGCTGAGGATCAGCTCAACAACTTCGCCGACCAGGACGCCGACGGGCAGGCCGTGGCCATCATCACCCCGCCGTGGGCTAAGGACGCCAGCGGGGTTGGCGTGCCGGTCGACATGGCCATCACCGCCCCCAACACCGTCGCGGTGACAACGCACCATCATGCGGCCACCTACGCCTATCCGGTGATGACAAGTCACAAGACAACCACCACCAGCAAGCACCGACGCAAGCCAGCCAACCGCCAGCTAGACGCCCAGAACCTGGAGGGCCTTACTGCCGCCAGCCCGAAGCCGTCTAAGAATCCCGACGGCAGCACCGACGGTGCTCACCGCCTCGGATCCCAACTGCACATTCACAAGTTCCGCACGGCCATGTACTACCAGGACTCCTGTGACAAGTACGACCAGGACCCCAAGAAGGTCAACAACATGGTGAGTCAGTCCGACGCGAACGTGCCCCAGCCGCCGGGGAAGAAGCCACCATGTTCGACGGCCGCCAAGATCGTGAAGCAGATGTACTTGTCCGCAGGCGGCAACAAGGATGACTACAGCGGTGGCGGTTCCGGTCTGCCACCGGGCAGCCAGCTGTACGTCACCCTGGTCCCCTCCGATCCAGCGAACCCCAAGCCCCACGCGTATGCGCGCTCGATCTCACGCCTGTGGAAGGTCTACCCATTCAACAAGGTCAACTTCTGGGGCCCAACCAACGAACCCGACGGCGGGACCCCCGCCTTCCACATACCCAACGCACAAAAAGCCGCGGACATCTGGCGCTTCACCCAGGATAAGGCGCGGCGTGGCAGCCGCGGAAACGGCCTTTGCCCGACGTGCACCATTGTCGCGGGTGAGTTCACCACCAACCCCAGTAAGTATGCGAACGACTACATGACCTACCTCGCCGACCAGAAAAATGGCAAGTACCACCCCATGTACTGGGCGATGCACGACTACGGCGACGTCAGCAACGGAAAGAACCACCAAAAACTGCGCAACTACCCCTACGTCAAACAGTTCATTAACACGGTGAAAAAATACTTTCCCGGAAAGCGCCGCAGGATCGAGCTCAGCGAACAAGGACTACTGCTCAGTTACAGCAATCGTGGAACGACGACGTTTATCGACGGAGACAAGGGCTTGCAGGATTACTACGCGAAACGCTTTAGGCGTTTGAACGGTGTTGATCGGCAGATCGACATTGTGGGCCTTTACATGCTTTTTGGCGATTATAAGTTTGACAGCGGGCTTTTCGAACCGCCGGGCCCCGTGGCCACGCTCCCCGGGGACACGACCTCGGCCCCCGCGTATTTCCATTTCCGGGTGGGATATTGTGAGCTGGCCAACCGACCCCTCGGCCCCTGCGTGGCCGGCACCGGGGCATCGAAGCCGTAGCGTGGAGCGCTGATGTCCGTGCTGATGTCGGGAGGCATGCGCCGGTCGGTTGCCTGTCTGCCCTGCCTGTGTGTCGTGCTGTGGCTGCTGTGCGGCGGGGTTGCCCGGGCAACGCTGGTGTACGTGCAACCTGTGGGGACTGAGACGGGGCCGCTGCCGCCGCATCGTGGAGAGATCCTCGCCGCTGCTGATGATGGCAGCCGGCCGCGGGCGTTGGCGCGCGGCTTCGCGCCGGTCATCTCTCCCAACGGGCGCATGATTGCTTTCCTGCGCTATCAGGGCGACAGAGCCGATCTGTGGACGATGGGAGTAGGCGGTCGCCACCAGAGACGACTGCTACGCGGCCTGTATATAGCCGACAAGCAGGCCTACCGTCCGTATGCTTGGTCCTTTGACAGCCGCCGCTTGGCGGTCAGTACGGGGACATCGGTGGGTATCGTCACGGTCGGTGATCGTCGCGAGGTTGACTTCTCGGTGGACGCGCGGGATCCGAGCTTCTCTCCCGACGGGCGGCATCTGGGCGCCAGCTTCGGCGGCCCCCCCGGATCTAGCGTTGAGCTGCTCGACCCGCGCAAACCCAAAAAGTTCATCGACCTGGGGGCCGGTGGCGTGCAACTGTGGGGAAAGCCCGGGATTGCGTTTGTGCGGGGCAGCACGATTATTTTCGTGCGTCGCCCTCGCGCCAGGGCCCGAGAGCGTGTACTGCTGGACGAGCGCCGGAGCGGCGCTGACCTCACGGTGGCCGCCTGGTCGCAAGGCGGGAGTACACTGCTGACCGGGATCTATAACTCCGCGATAATCCCCCTGCTTATCGACCCGTTCCGCGGGACGGTGCGGCGGCTCCCCCAGGGGCTATCGCGGCTATACCGTGTCTCGCGAGACGGTCACACCGTGCTCGGGCAGCTGGGAAGCGACGTCGTTATTGAGCGAACCGACGGGACCGTCAAGATCCTCGCTCGCAACGCCGACTCCGCCACCTGGACGGCGTGAGGCGAACGATCAACCCCGCGACCTCGAGCCCTCCTCTGATCCTCAGGGCTGTCAGTCAAATCCACCGTCGAGCATGGCCCGGGCGTCGTGCGCGTCGGGAACGTCCACGTCCACGACCACGCTGGGCTCGATCATCACCAGCGACCAGGCGGTGGCTACCACCCAGCAGTACATGCCAAGCGCCCTGGCGATCCCCGACGCGGTGAACCTCGAGAGTTTGCTCGTGGCACCCGGCGTGGTCAGCGGAGGTCTAGCGCCGGGGTATGCGAGCACCGCGACCCTGATGCCATCGACCTACGGAGCGGTCACACCGGACTACACCGTCGGCTCAGGAACCAGCGCGGCATGCATGGCCCCGAGCACGATCAGCCCCGGGGCGCTCCCCCCACAGGTGGTCAACAACACCGCCTTGGAGTACGCCAACGTCGCGCCCTCCACCGACGTGATCTTGCATCCCACGCCGCTGGGCACGCAGGAGATCGACCAGCTGCGAGACGCTTCCGCTCCCGAGACGATGAGCTATCAGGTCGCGCTGCAGCCGGGGCAGTACCTCCAACAGCTCGACAGCGGCTCGATCGCGATCATCGATCCTAGCGTGTCAACTATCTCAAGCACCCTGCCGCCCGAACTTCCTGAGCTTGACCCGGTGGCCAGCGATCCCGGGACGTCCGCAGACACCATGACGACTGACCCCGCTCAGGACCTCTCGACATGGACGGCGCAGGACCTTGCGGGGGTCCTGCCGGTGGGTGAAGACATCCTGCCTAGCCAGACCCAGTTTCAGTACGAAGCTGAGGATCAGCTCAATAACTTCGCCGACCAGGACGCCGACGGGCAGGCCGTCGCCATCATCACCCCGCCGTGGGCTAAGGACGCCAACGGGGTTGGCGTGCCGGTCGACATGGCTATCACCGCCCCCAACACCGTGGCCGTGACCACGCACCATCAGGAGGCCACGTACGCATACCCGGTGATGACCAGTCACAAGACAACCACCACCAGCCCAAAGCGGCGCAAGCCGCCCAACCGCCAGCTCGACAGCCAGAGCGTGGAGGGCTTCACCGCCGCCAGCCCCAAGCCCTCTAAGAATCCCGATGGCAGCACCGACGGTGCTCACCGCCTCGGATCCCAACTGCACATTCACAAGTTCCGCACCGCCATGTACTACCAGGACTCCTGTGATAAGTACGATCAGGACCCGAAAAAGGCGAACAACATGCTCACCCAGTCCGACGCGAAGGTGGTACAGCCCGACGGCTCGACGGGAGGACGGTGCTCAAAAGCCGCCAAGGTCGTAGACCAGATGTACAAGACCGCGGGCGGAGATCCTATGAACGCCGGGAATAACGGTGCCGGTTTGCCAGGCCTAAATCAGCTCTACGTCACCGTGGACCCCAGCAAATCGCACCAGAAGCCTCACGCCTATGCGCGCTCGATCTCGCGCCTGTGGAAGGTCTACCCGTTCAACAAGGTCACGAACTGGGGGCCAACCAACGGTACGTATTCAGGGGGTCGGTGGTCATAAAGAAGGATCGGACGGTTTTGCAGGGAATCTTGCAGTGTGCGGCGTGAGGAGATTAGGGCGGCGATCGAGCGTGATCCGGACGCGATTGTTGAATTGATCATTGGGCTGATGGCTGAGGTTGAGGAGTTGAAGCGACGGTTGGGGCAGAACTCCGAGAACAGCTCGTTGCCGCCGTCGAAGGATCTGCCCGACGCGCGGAAGGTGAGGCGGCGTCAGCGGTCGGGTCGTAAGCCTGGCGGGCAGTCGGGGCATCCAGGACGTTCGCGGGAGCTTGTCAAGGATCCCGACCGGCGCCTTCAGCATCCGCCTGAGCGGTGTGACGGGTGTGGCGGTGATCTTGCTGGCGGCGAGCTGGTCGGGGAGCCGGTCGTTCATCAGGTGTGGGAGCTACCGGCGGTCGTGAGTACCGTGACCGAGCATCAGCGGCTGCGGGTGCGGTGTTCGTGTTGCGGGAGGGTGACGCTCGCCGCGGTCCCCGACGGGGTGCCGGCGGGCGCGTTCGGGCCGAACCTGTCCGCCACGATCGTGGGGCTCTCGGCGCACATGTCGCGGGAGCAGGTCGCGAGGTTCGTGAGCGACATGTTCGGCTGTCCGATCACTGCGGCATCGGTCGAGGCGGTCTGCAAGCGCGCGAGCGACGCGCTCGCCGAGCCGTGCCAGGAACTCGCTCAAGCGGTTCGTGAGCAGCCCGTCGTGCATGCTGATGAGACGTCGTGGCGATGGCCGGCGCAGACCCGCTGGCTGTGGGTCGCGACCAGCGAACAGATCGCCGTGTATCTGTTGGCCAGCTCGCGCGCTGCGACGGTCGCGAAGGAGCTGCTGGGCGAGCAGTTCGGCGGGATGCTCGTCTCGGACCGCTACAGCGGGTACGCGTGGATCGACCCCGAGCACCGCCAGGCATGCTGGGCGCATCTCGCCAGGACATTTGAGGGGATCGGTGAACGCGACGGCCGGGTCGGGAAGCTCGGCCGGGCGCTCCGCGCCGCAACGAGCCAGATGCTCGCCGCTGACCGCGCTCACAAAGCGGACGGGCAGCTCGTCGCCTGGTGTGAGCCCGGGATGATCGAGCATCACAACCAGCTGCTGGACCTGATCGAGCGAGGCTCCCGGATCCACGATCCGAAGACCAGCCGGCTCTGCGACGGGCTGCTCGCGTTCTGGCCCGCGCTCTGGCACTTCACCGAGATCCCCGACGTCGACGCCACCAACAACCGAGCCGAGCGAGCGATCCGCTTCGGGGTGCTGCTCCGCAACCGGACCGGCGGGACCCGCACCGACCACGGCGACCGGTACATCGAACGGCTCCTCACCGTGCGTGAGACCTGCCGCCTACAGGCCCGCAGCTTCCACCGATACCTCCGCGACGCGATCACCGCAGCGCTCCACCACCACGCCGCGCCATCACTGCTGCCGTCCGGTCCATAACCACCCCCTGAATGGATACAACCAACGAACCCGACCACAAGAACGCCAATCCCGACACCTACTTCCCCCCACAGACAGCCGCCGACATTTGGCGCTTCACCCAGGACCTCGCGCGGCGCGGCAACGCCTGCAAGACCTGCAACTTCATCGCCGGCGAGTTCTCCACGGTCAACCTCCACAGCTTCAAGGGATCCTACGTAGATCAGTACATGAACTACCTCGCCGACCAGAAGAAGGGTAAGTACCATCCCATGTACTGGGGGATGCACGACTACGGCGATCTCATAAAGCACGACAAGAAAGGCAAGCCACTGCGCAACTATCCCTACGCCAAGCGGTTTGTTACCGCGGTGCGCGACTACTTCGGTAAGCGCCGCCGGGTCGAGCTCAGCGAAGAGGGCCTGGAGCTTGGCCACGGTGGCCAGGCGGCCACGAAAACCATGCCGTACAAGATAAGCACGGCCACGTTTATCAACGACATCAAGGCCCGGCAGGACTATTACGCCAAACGCTATAGACACCTGACCGCAGTCGACCGGCAGATCAACCTGGTGGGCTATTACGAGTTCTTTGGCCAGCCGTCGTTCGACAGCGCGCTGGTGGAGCCGGCGGGCACGACGGCTACCCTCCCGTCGACTACGAACTTCCGGGTGGGCTATTGTGAGCTGGCCAACCGCCCGCTCAGCTCGTGCATAGGGGGCCACGGTGACCAAACACCGTAGTCCGGTGAAGCCGGCGGTGGCCGGTCGCGGGGTGGATTGCCCGCACGGGTGGATGCCGGGGCGCCGGCGCCGGTTGCTTGCCTGTCTTTCCTTGCTGTGCGTGCTTGGTTGGTTGTCGTGCGCCCGGAGTGCCCAGGCCACGCTGGTGTACGTGCGACCGTTGGGGACTGGGACCGCCCCGCAGCCGCCGCATCGGGGAGAGATTTTCGCCGCTGGCAATGATGGCGCGCGGCCGCGGCTCCTGGCCCGCGGCTTCGAGCCGGTCATCTCACCGAATGGGCGGCAGATCGCTTTCCTGCGCTATCAAGGCACCAGAGGAGCTGATTTGGTAACTGATTTGTGGGTGATGGGAGTAAGCGGCCGCCACCAGAGACGAGTGCTGCGCGGTTTTGCGCCAGGGGGATATGGCGGGACCTACCGGCCCTATGCGTGGTCGGCAGACAGTCGCCGCTTAGCAACCAGTATGACTATCGTCACGGTACGTGATCGTCGCCGGGTCAATGTGAACGTGGATGCCGAGAACCCGAGCTTCGCGCCTGACGGACGGCACCTGGTGGCCGACTTCGGGGACCATGGGACTACCGTTGAGCTGATCGACCCGCGTAAGCCGAACAAGTTCGTCGGCCTCGGCGGCGGCGACGGAGAGCTGTGGAGAAAGCCCGGCGTAGCCTTCGTAGGGAACCGAGGCATCATATTGGTGCCACACCCCGGCGCCAGCGCCCCGAGGCGCGTACTGTTCTCCGGCGCTGGCGTGTTGGCCGACTGGTCGCCTACCGGAAGCAGGCTGTTAGCGGGAGCATTCACTTTCGATAATGCGACAGGTCAGGTGTCTCCTATAGAGCCCTTCCTCATCGATCCATACCGTGGGACTGTGCAGCGACTTCCCCAGGCGTTATCGACGCTCTATCGCGTCTCGCGAGACGGCCGCACTGTACTCGGCCAGTTGGGAAACGATGTCGTTCTCGAGCGCGCTGACGGGACCGTTAAGATCCTCGCTCACAACGCCGACTCCGCCACCTGGACGGCGTGAGACGAACGATCAACCCCGCGACCGCGAGACGTGCGCGCGTGCTCAGCCCGGCTGTGCCTGTGCGCCGTGGTGGCCGGGCTCCCACAGGGACTCGTGCTCCTCGTTGATCGCGCGGCTGAGGATAAAGAGCAGATCAGAGAGCCGGTTGAGGTAGCGGAGGACCTCGGGATTGGCCTCCTCGCCCACCGCCAGGGCCCTTCGCTCGGCGCGGCGGCAGACCGTGCGGCACACGTGCAGGCGTGCCGCCGCAGCGCCACCCCCTGGAATGACAAAGGTGCGCAGGGGAGCGAGCTTGTCGTTGACCTCGTCGCAGGCCTGCTCCAGCCAGTCCACGTAGGCGCTGCCGACGCGCAGGCGCTGGCGCTGCGAATCGCCCGAGTCGGGCACCGACAGATCGGCTCCGAGGTCGAGCAGATCGTTTTGCACGCGCCTGAGCCAGCCCGCAAACAGCTCGGGCAGCCCCCCGTCGGCCAGTGCGACCCCCAGCGTCGCGTTGAGCTCGTCCACCGTGCCGTAGGCCTCCACCCGTGGATGGGTCTTGGCCACGCGGCTCATGTCGCCCAGGTGGGTCTGGCCACCGTCGCCCAAGCGGGTGTAGATGCGCGTCAGGTTGACCGTCACCACGCCCGAGTCTGACAGAAGCCCGCGACCGCGAGCACGGCCGCGATGGGATAGCTTGGCGCCCCACATGCGCATCGGTGTGCCCAGGGAGATCGCCGATGGCGAGAGTCGCGTCGCGCTGGTGCCCGAGGTGGTCGCTCGCCTGCGAGCCAAGGGCATGGACGTTCTCGTCGAGGCGGGAGCGGGCGAGGGTGCCCTGCTGCCCGATTCCGCGTTCACCGACGCCGGGGCGCAGATCGCCGATGACGCGGCGCAGGTGTGGGGTGCCGACGTGGTGGTCAAGGTGGCACCGCCCGAGGAGTCCGAGCTGCGCCAGCTGGGACGCGGAAGCGTGCTCGTCGGCTTCCTGGCGCCGCTGACCAGTCCTCAGACCACGCAGGCGCTCGCTCAGGCCGGAGCTACGGCCTTTGCCATGGAGGCCATCCCGCGCATCTCGCGCGCACAGTCCATGGACGCCCTGTCCTCCCAGAGCAACGTCGCCGGCTACAAGGCGGCCCTGCTCGGGGCGGAGAACATGGGGCGCTTCTACCCGATGCTGATGACCGCAGCGGGAACCATCCCACCAGCCAAGGTGCTGGTCCTGGGGGCCGGCGTGGCCGGGCTGCAGGCGCTGGCTACGGCGCGTCGCCTGGGTGCTCGCACCACCGGATATGACGTGCGCCCGGAGGTCGCCGAGCAGGTGCAGTCGCTGGGCGCGCAGTGGCTGGACCTGGGGCTGGAGGCCGCCGGCGAGGGGGGATACGCGCGCGAGCTGACCGAGCAGGAGCGCGTCGAGCAGCAGCAGCGCCTGACCGACGCGATCAAGGGCTTTGACGTGGTCATCACCACCGCGCTGGTGCCCGGCCGCCGCGCACCCAGGCTCGTCACCGCCGAGGCCGTGCAGGGCATGAAGCCCGGATCGGTGGTGGTGGACCTGGCCGGCGAGGCGGGCGGAAACTGCGAGCTCACCGAGCCCGGCCAGACGGTGGTGCGCCACGACGTGCGCATCGTCTCTCCGCTGAACCTGCCCGCGAGCATGCCCGAGCACGCCTCGCAGCTGTTCGCGCGCAACGTGCAGTCGCTGCTCGAGCTGTTCATGGGCGAGGACGGCGAGCTGTCGCTGGACTTCGACGACGAGATAATCAGCGGTGCCTGCGTGGTGCGCGAGGGCGACATCGTCCACGACCGCGCACGCGCGGCGGTCGAGTCCGCGCCCGCCCCTGCGACCCCTCCGCGCTCATGATCCTGGCCAGCGCCCTGGTGACCAACCTCGCGATCCTGATCCTGGCCGGGTTCATCGGCTTCGTGGTCATCTCCAAGGTGCCCAACACGCTGCACACGCCGCTGATGTCGGGTACCAATGCGATTCACGGGATCGTGCTCCTCGGCGGGCTGCTGATCGTCGGACTGTCGGCCAACGGCCTCTTCAACAAGGTGATCCTCGTGATCGCCATCGCCTTCGGCACCATCAACGTCGTGGGCGGCTTCCTGGTCACCGACCGCATGCTCGAGATGTTCAAGGCCAAGCCCAAGGAGCAGGTCAAGCCGGCCGAGGACGCAGACGGCACGGGCGGCGGAGCGAGCAGCGCATGAGCGCCGCGCCGCTGGCCACCTTCGTGCAGGACTCAAACTTCCTGGACCTGCTCTACATAGTGGCCTTCGGACTGTTCATCCAGGGCCTGCGAGGGCTGTCGGGACCGACGACCGCCGTACGCGGCAACCGCATCGCCGCCCTGGGCATGGCCATCGCCGTGGTGGCCACGCTGCTGCAGCCCAACGCTGGCAACTGGGGGCTGATCGTGCTCGGGGTGGCCCTCGGGACGGCCGTCGGGATCCCCGCGGCGCGCCGCGTGAAGATGACCGCCATGCCTCAGATGGTCGCCCTGTTCAACGGAGTGGGCGGAGGGGCCGTCTTTCTCATCTCATGGTCGGAGTTTCGCCTCATGCACGGCTTTGCGGTCAGCCCCACCTACATCGCGGTCTTCAGCCTGTTCGCGGCGATCGTGGGCTCGGTGTCCTTCTGGGGCTCGAATATCGCCTTTGCCAAGCTGCAGGGCCTCATCTCCGGGCGTCCAGTCACCCTCGGACGCGCTCAGCAGCCGGTCAACCTCCTGCTCTTCCTGCTGGCCCTGGCCGCGGCGGTGGCGATCGGCGCCGGCGACCACTCAGAGCTCGTGTTCGTCGGGCTCCTGGCGGCGGCCGCGCTACTGGGCAACTTCATGGTGCTGCCTATCGGCGGCGCGGACATGCCCGTGGTCATCTCCCTGCTCAATGCGTTCACCGGCCTGTCGGCGGCGGCCACCGGAGTCGCTCTGAACAACACGGCGCTGATCGTGGCCGGCATGATCGTGGGTGCCTCGGGCACGATCCTGACCAACCTCATGGCCTCGGCCATGAACCGGTCCATACCGGCGATCGTGGCCGGCGGCTTCGGCGGCGGAGGTGCGGTCGAGGGTGCCTCGGGCGCCGGCGAGCACGGCGGCACGGTGCGCTCCACCAGCGCCGCCGACGCGGCCATCCAGCTCGCCTACGCGAGCCGGGTGGTGATCGTCCCGGGCTACGGCATGGCCGTCGCGCAGGCCCAGCACGCCGTGCGCGAGCTGACCAAGGAGCTCGAGAAGCGTCAGGTCGAGGTCAGCTACGCGATTCATCCCGTGGCCGGACGCATGCCCGGTCACATGAACGTGCTGCTGGCCGAGGCTGACGTGCCCTACGAGCAGCTCAGGGAGATGGACGACGCCAACCCCGACTTTCAGCGCACCGACGTGTCGCTGGTGATCGGGGCCAATGACGTGACCAATCCCGCGGCCAAGAACACGCCCTCCTCACCCATCTACGGCATGCCCATCCTCGAGGTGGCCGACAGTCGCTCGGTGATCGTCATCAAGCGCTCGATGAACCCGGGATTCGCCGGCATCGAGAACGAGCTGTACTACGACCCCAAGACCGCGATGCTCTTCGGTGACGCCAAGTCGGCCGTCGCGGAGATCACGGGCGAGCTGGGCGACCTGTAGCGCTCAACCTCCGAGAAGCCCTGACCCAGGCCGAGGCCAGGGCGCGCGGCGCCCGAGGGCATGACCTCCGTCCTCTTCGGATCGGGGTAGAATCAAAGACGAGGACTGCGCTCGGGCGCTCACTCCTTACGGGATCGAGGTTCCGGTTGTCACCAGTAAGCGAGACACCTACGGAGTCGGGTGCACGGGCCCGTCCGCTGCGTGCGGACGCGGCACGTAACCGTGAGCGGGTCATACGCGCGGCTCGGAAGGCCTTCGCCGAACAGGGATCCGAGGCCCAGATGGAGGATGTGGCCCGCCGCGCCGGTGTGGGCGTGGGCACGGTGTACCGTCACTTCACCACCAAGCAGGCGCTCATCGACGCCGCGCTGGTGGCGCGCTTCAGCGAGGCGCTGGCCGGCTGTCGTCATGCCCTTCAGATCGAGGACCCCTGGCAGGCGGTGCGGGCCGCGTTCAGCGCGGTGGCCATGCTCAACGCCGATGACCGCTGCTTCTCCGGGCTCGTGGCCGAGCAGGTCCACCATTCCGCCGCGGTCGCGCCCGTCATGGTCGACCTGCGCGCCGTCTGGAGCGAGCTGTTCGGGCGCGCTCAGCGTGTCGGGGCGATGCGCAGCGACGTGGGCGTCGATGACCTGCCGGCTCTCATGTGCGCGCTGGCCTCGGTGGTGGTGCGCTCGGAATCTGCCTCGGTGTGGCAGCGTCATCTGGGCATCATGCTCGACGGTCTTCGCGCCGAGGGCGCCACGCCACTTGCCGCCTAGACACGACGCGCGCTCGGCGATGTCGCATACTCGCGACCTGGAAGCCCGGCGAGCCGACCATGCGCCAGGGACCCGCAATGGCGCGTGACCTCGGTCCGTCCGGGCTGCAGACGCGTGCCGAGGGCAGCCTGCTGAGCGTCCCGAACCCGTATCCGGGCTGACCTGACCACCACGAGGAGTCCCTTGTCACCACGTCGTCTCACCACCATCGCACCGCTGGTGGCCTCCATGCTGATGCTGGCCGCACCCGGACTGGCCCAGGCCGGATTCTTCGCTGCTCGCACCCTGGACGGTCCCAGCGGCGACGTTGCCAGTGTGGGCAACGTCGCCGTGTCGCGCGATGGGAGTGGGGGGGTCGTCTACGTCAAGAACGTGGCCGGAGCGCCCCATGTATTCGTGGTCGCCTTCCGCGCGTTGACCTTCGCCCAACCGGTGCAGGTCGACGCCGGGGTGAGCGCGCCCGCGTCAGATCCGGTCATCGCCGCCGCCGACGGGGGGCGCCTGATCGTCGCCTTTGTCAGTGGGGGGCAGGTGTACGTCAGCGTGCGCCCGGTGGGCGCGGGCGCCTTCGGTCCTGTGCAGATCGTCTCCTCGGGCAGCCTGCCGTCCCTGGCCATGTCGGTGTTCGGAACCGCATACGTGTCCTTCACCAAACCCAACGGTGCGGTGTCGAATGTGTACGCCGCCCGGATCGGGCGCACCGGCACCACCTTCTCGCCCTTCGGCGTTCCCCTGAACGTCAACCCCGCGCGCAATGCCGCGGCCACCACGGCGACCCGCTCTGCGGTTGCCGTGGGCAGCGACGGGGGCGCGCTGGTGACCTGGGGCGAGGACGGTGACGACGGCCATACCCACGTGATCGCGCGCCGGTTGTCAGACGCGGGCATCAGCGACGCGCCCCAGGACCTGACCCTGGCCTCGTTGGATGGGCGCCCTGGCGCCGCTGCCGACAGTGCGCGTCCCTCCCTGCAGGACGCTTCGGACTTCGGCTCGGTGGTCTTTCGCCAGACCTTCATCGACGGGTCAAGCAGCGTCTCTCGCACCGTCGCTCGCCAGCAACTCGGCTCTGAGTTCATGCCCCCCGTGAGCCTTGACCCGCTGCGCTTTCCCACCGCCGACGGAGCCGACGATCCGCAGGTGCAGGTTGTCGGGCGGGGGCCGATGATCGCCGCCACCGAGCTCAGCGTCAGCCACCAGCTGTTCGCCTCCACCAACTTCGGCGCCCCACGCCGGTTGGACGCGGGCCTGAACGCCGAGGCGCCCCTGCCCGCCGTCGCCCTGGGCGACGTGGGTCGTGGGGGTATCGCCTGGCAGCAGAGCGGCGCGGCGGGAGCCCCGTCGGGCATCCTGGCCCGGGCCTACACCGGCCATGCCTTCAGCGGTCAGGCGCTGCTGTCCAAGCCGGCGTTTGGAACCGCCGACGCCGCCGCAGGACTGTCCAGTGGCGCCGACCGATTGGGCGACCTGTTCGTGGCCTTCACCCAGGGCTCGGCGGCGAGCCGGCGCGTCATGCTGGCCGGACGCGCGGTGCCACCCGGCCCCTTCCGGCTCACCGGGCCCAGGAAGACGCGGCGAGGGCGCCCGCGCATCAGCTGGAGCGCGTCGTCGGACATGGTCGGCCTGCGGGGCTATCGGGTCTACGTCGACGGGCGTCTGGTGGGGACCACGCGACGAACGGATCTGGTGTCGCGGCGCACGCTGCGGCGCGGGCGCCACCAGATTCGGGTGGTGGCGGTGGACCGCTTGGGCCAGACCACGGCGGCGCCCCGGCGGGTGCTGGTCGTCGGCGGGTGAGCGCCGGCCGCGCGGCGGTCGACGCGGGCGCGCCGGCGTTGACCCTGCGGGCCGGCGCGCACGTACTCAAGCTCGGTGGCCGACCGTGGCTGATGGGCATCGTCAACTGCTCACCGGACTCCTTCTCAGACGGCACGCGGAGCGGGGTCGAGGGTCGCGTGCGTCAAGGCGCCGCCCTGTTGGACGCCGGTGCGCAGATCCTGGACGTGGGGGGCGAGTCGGCGATAACCGGTCGTAACCCGGTCGCCGAGGACGTGGAGATTGCCCGCGTGGTCCCCGTGATCGCTCGACTGACGGCAGAGCTCGGCGCGCTGGTCTCGGTGGACACCTACAAGCCTGCCGTGGCGCGCGCCGCGGTGGCCGCGGGGGCCAGCATCATCAACGACGTCAGTGGTCTGCGCGATCTGGCCCTGGCCGCGATCTGTGCCCAGAGCGGAGCAGCGCTGGTCATCATGCACACGCGCGCCGCACCCAAGACCCGCCGCCAGGATCCCCGGCTTTACTCAGATGTGACCGCTGACGTCGTGGCGCTGCTGCACGAGCGGGTGGACGCGGCCATGCACGCCGGCGTGGCGGAGGAGCACGTCCTGCTCGATCCGGGTCCCGACTTTGCCAAGACGCCCGCGCAGACGGTGGCGTTGCTTACCCGCCTGCCCGAGCTTCACAGCCTCGGCCGTCCCCTCCTGCTGGCCGTCTCGCGCAAGGACTTCATCGGCGCGCTGACCGGGCGCCCACCGGCCCAGCGCGGAGCCGGGACGCTGGCTGCCGTGGCGCACGGCGCCGACTGCGGAGTGCACATGGTGCGAGTCCACGACGTGCGCGCCGCGGCCGAGTACCTGACCGTCCGCGCGGCCCTGCGCGGTGAGGTGCCGATCGCCTCCGAGCTGGCGCTGGCCGAGGAGCTGCGCCACCAGTCGTCCGCCTGACCGCTAGGCTGAAAGCCGTTTTCAAGGACGCGGGTGCCGGCGCTGTCCCAACGCGCCGGAGGCCAACCGCCCAAACATCGGAGGAATTCATGCCCGCGCTCGACCGTACCGAGCTCGAGGCCAGCCCCCTGGCCGACCTGCACCTGATCGCCGACCAGCTGGGCATCGACGGTTACCGTCGTCTGCGCAAGGCCGATCTGATCGCCAGCATCCTGGGCGGCCAAGGCACCGAGGCCTCGTCCGCTCAGGACTTCGCCGACGACGGCGCGCCGCAAGCCTCCGCGGAGTCCACAGGCGGTGACGGTGATCCAGCGGCTCGCCCGGCCCGTGCCAGAAGGGGGGGGCGCACACGCCGCGCCCGCTCCACCGAACCCGAGACAGAGGACAAGGCCGACGGTGAGCAGGACGGCGCGGACTCCCCCGCCCCAGCGCGCGCGAGTCGCTCCGGCTCCGCTCAGTCGCGCGCGGCTCGTGCCAGTCGCGGCCCGCGTGACAATGTCCGCCAGACGCGCGGGGCCAAGGAGCCCGAGGCTCAGTCGCGCGCTGGTCGCGAGCCGCGCGGCGCTCGCGAGGCGCCTGGCGCCAGTGACGCTTCCCCTGAGGAGGTCGTCTCCGGACAGGTCGAGCTCCTGGGCAACGGCTCGGCATTCCTGCGTCTTGACCCGTCGGGGCCGTCCGATGAGGACGTCTACATCTCCGCCGCTCAGGTGCGTCGTTGCGAGTTGGTCGCCGGTGATCGGGTCAGCGGACCCGTACGCCCGCCGCGGCGCTCCGAACGCTACCCGTCGCTGGTGCGCGTGGACACCATCAACAGCGCCCCGGCGGACGCGGTGGCCGACGGCACCCCCTACGACGATCTCCCGGCCGCGTGGCCCACGGAGCGCTTCGTGCTCGGCGTCGACGACCCGACGCTGGAGGCCGTGGAGCGTCTGACGCCGCTCGGCCGGGGATCGAGGGTGGTCATCTGCGGAGGCGCTCGGGCCGGCAAGACCGAAACGCTGCGTCGCCTCCTGGCCGCGCTCTCTGGTCAGCCTGAGCTCGAGCTGAGCCTGGTGCTTGCGGGCGTGCGCCCGGAGGAGATCGGCGACTGGCATGCGGGCACCGTCAAGCCCCTGACCGAACTGAGCATGGCCGCATCGCCAGACGCCCAGACCGCGGCCATCGAGCGCGCGGTGGAAACCGCTCGACGCGTTGCCGCCCGCGGTGCTCACGCGGTGGTCGCGGTGGACTCACTGGACGCCCTCTCCACGCACGCGGCTCGCAAGGTTCTCGCGGCGGCCCGCAACATCACCGATAGCGGCTCGGTGACCATCATCGCCACGGCGACCGCGTCCGTGGGCGGGGAGACCACCGTCATCGGCCTCGACGCGAGCCTGACGGCGGCCGGGCGGCTGCCGGCGCTTGACCTGCACGCGAGTGGCACCATGCGCCCCGAGCTGCTCGTGGGTGAGGCCGGGACCGCCGCGATCGCCTCGGCCCGCACCGCGGGTTAGGCCGTCTGCGCTTGACACGTGCGACCCCCCCTGGGGCGACGGTCGACCGGCGCCCCGCCGGCCCGCGGGGCGTAGGGTGGCGCGCAGCGGTTCAGCGCGGTGCTTGAGTGGGCGAGCGGGGGAGACAGAGACATGCGACGTTGGATCCTGACCGGGGCGCTGGCCACTGTGGCGACGCTGATGCTGTCGGCTCCGGCCCTGGCCGATCCCACCCCGCTGGGACTCACCTGCCGCGGTCAGAGCGACGGGGTGCGCTTCTGCCAGGGCAACGGGACCACCCAGCTCGTGCCGTCCTTCGATGGCGTCCCGCTCGATGTGGACGTCACCCTGCCCTCCGCCACCCAGGGTCCGGGGCCCTACCCGACGATCGTGATGCTGCACGGTTACGGGGGCTCCAAGGCGGACTTCGAGACGCTGGACGCAAACGGCCACTTCATGGTCGACCCCGAGGGCTCCTCGCCCGACGTCCACCACTACAACAACGACTACTTCGCCGAGCGCGGCTACGCGGTGCTCAACTACACGACGCGGGGCTTCGGTCGCTCCTGCGGGGCGGCGATCATGCCCAAGCCGCTCGCCTGCTCCCCTCCGCCAATCGGTCGCGGCGGCTACATCCGCCTGGCCGACCAGCGCTACGAGGCTCGCGACACCCAGTACCTGCTCGGTCGGCTCGCCGACGAGAAAATGGTCAAGCCGGGAGCGATCGGAACCACCGGGATCTCCTACGGCGGCGGTCAGAGCATCGAGCTGGCCTACCTGCGCGACCGCATCCGCTGCGGCGCGTCCGAGAACGGGACGGCGCGGCCCTGCGCCGGTCAGGCCAACGGCGCCCTGGTGCCCTGGACGAGCCCCGGCGGCACGCCGCTGTCGATAGCCGCCGCCTATCCGCGCTGGCCGTGGTCAGACCTCGTCTCGGCGCTGCTGCCCAACGGGCACCTGCTCGACTTCGGTCCGCCGGCGTCGTCCCAGGCCAGCCTCGATCCCATCGGGGTGCCGATCCAGAGCTACATCGCCGGCCTGTTCGCCCTGGGCGAGACGAGCGGCTTCTACGCCCCGCCGGGCACCGCCGACGACAACGCCGACCTGACCACCGACTTCGCCACCGTCAATATGGGCGAGCCCTTTGCGACCAACCCCAAGGCCGTGCAGCTGGCCAATGACATCTTCAGTTATCACGGTGGCGTGAGCCTGCCCGGCACCGCGTCTCCGCTCCTGCTGGAGAGCGGCTGGAACGACGATCTGTTCCCGCCCATCCAGTCGCTGCGGCTCTACGACAGCCTGCGCGCCGCCAACCCGGCGGCCCCGGTGAGCCTGCAGTTCGGCGACGTCGGGCACAGTCGCGGGTCCAACAAGCTGACGGTCAACGCCGCGTTCAACGACCAGGCCTCGAGCTTCTTCGACGCCTACCTGCGCGGGCAGGGCTCACCGCCGGCTCCCGGCAGCGTCAATACCTTCACGCAGACCTGCCCGTCGTCGGCCAGCGGGCCTCCCGACGGAGGTCCCTTCGCGGCCGCGAGCTGGGCGGCGGTGCATCCGGGCGTGGTGACGCTGAGCTCCGCCCCCGCCCAGACCGTCACCTCGGCCGGCGGAAGCCCGCAGACGGCGGCCGCCTTTGACCCCATCGCCAACAGCGACGGCTGCAAGCAGATCGCGGCCGAGCAGTCGCCCGGCACGGCGGTCTACAAGCTTCAGAGTCAGGGCTTCACCCTGCTGGGCCTGCCCACCGTGAGCGCGCGGCTGGCCATCACCGGTGCGTCGCCGCCAGACACCGAGCTGGCCGCCCGCCTGTGGGACGTGGACCCCGCCGGCAACCAGCGCCTGGTCACCCGCGGCCTCTACCGCCCGGGTAGCGCCGACCCCAACCCGGTCGTCTTCCAGCTACACGGTAACGGCTACTACTTCGCTGCCGGCCACACCGTCAAGCTGGAGCTGGTCGGTCGCGACGCCCCGTACTACCGGGCGAGCAACTTCGCCTTCTCCATCGCGGTCAGCTCCCTGGCGCTGGCGCTGCCCACCCACGAGCCCCCCAACGGCCGCCAGATCGGATCTCCCTTCGGGAACCCGGCCTGCGCCTCGCGCAGCACGCGTCACGCCGTTCACCGCCGACGACGCTCGCGCAGGCACGTGCGCCGCGGCCACCGGCACTCCGCCCGGCCTCACGGGCACTCCGCGCGCGCACACGTGCGCGCCCACCGTCCGCGCGTGGCGCCAGGCGAGGCGTGCCGCGCTCCGGCACGGTCGGCCACCCGCCGCCACCGCCGCACCCATCGCCGCCACCGCCACCCTCGGCGCTGAGCGGCGAGACCAGTCGACGTGCCGTCAAAGCCCCCGGGGCGCCCCGCGCGCCTTCCGGGCGCTCAGCGCCGGTAGGCGACCCGGCCCCAGGAGGGCTCGGGCGCCAGCTCGATCGGCTCGTCGTGGCGGTCGGGCTGGATGTAGGCAAACGAGCAGGACCGCTGGATGAAGGCGACCTGCAGCTCTCCCTCGTTCACGCGCTGGTCAAGCCATGCGCCGCGGAACACCAGCCGGCGCAACCAGTGCACGAGTGAGCGCTCGGCGGGTCCGATCAGCTCGGGCCAGCAGTCGTTGACGTGTTCACCGAGCTCGGAGGCGGGATCCTGGATCTCGCCGTTGACGGCGAGGTTCACCAGGTCCTCGAGCTCGTCCTCGCCCAGGCGCCCGCCGACGAATCCGAGCTTGAGAGCGGCCTGCTCACAGCGTTCCTGAAAGTCGAGCTCGTTGAACTGAAAGCGCAGCTCTCCGTATTCGAGGACGAAGTCCTCTCCAGAGTCGTAGTTTCCGCGCCGCGTCTGATCCATAGCCGTGAGCCGGGTCGACCCCGGGCCGTCGCCATCATAAGGTCGAGTCCTGCACACCGGGTCTGCGTGCACGGGATGTTGCACCCCCCGGCAAGCTCCCGCGCAACGGCCGCCGCACGCGAGGGAGGGCTGCACGCGGTCGTGCAGCCGCCAGCGCCCGTCGGCTTGCGCCGCCCGTCGGAAAACGCCCCGCTCAGACGCGTCTTCCTGGGTCCCGCGAACGCCGTTGAGACGCTCCCTGTGGGGCAAAGTGGTAGCTATGGGTTGCGTAGTGGAGGAAAGTGGGGTACCTTCGCAGCGCGAGCCGGGGTGGAGGGGCTCCTCCCATTCCTCCACCTCGGCTCGCCGACTTCAGGAGCAACCTTGGCCTTCCGTGGCAACTTCGACCACACCCTCGACGCAAAGAACCGGCTCACCGTCCCCGCCCGCTACCGCGCGGCGCTCGCCGACGGGGTCGTCATGGCCATCCCCGTCGACCTGGAGCCGTGCGTGGGAGTGTGGCGCCCCGAGGAGTACGAGCACTACACCGAGCGAGCGCTGGCCGGGATGCCTCCCCTCTCGGGCGCGCTGCAAAGACTCGAGCGATTCTTCTTCGGAGACTCGGCCGACACCGAGCTCGACGCTGCGGGGCGGGTCATGATTCCCGCCAACCTCGTCGAGCACGCCGGCCTGCGCAAGGAGGTCGTGGTGGTTGGTGCCGGCGTCCGTCTCGAGCTGTGGGACCGGGCGCGCTGGCAAGAACATCGACCGACGCTGCTGGGCGGCGTCGCAGAGATCACCTCCCGCGTTGGCCATCCTGCTTGACATGAGCACAAGTCACGTCCCGGTGCTGGCCGCCGAGCTGATCGACCTGCTCGATCCGCAGCCCGGCCAGACCGCGATCGACTGCACCTTTGGCGGTGGCGGACACGCGCGCTTGGTCGCCGATCGTCTAGGGCCCGCCGGCACCCTCATCGCCATCGACCGCGATCCCCTGGCCGAGGAGCGCTTTGCCGAGCTTGCCGCCGAGGTGCCGTGCGCGACTCGCTTCATCCGCGCGGGCTTCGCCGAGGCCCTGGAGCTGCTCGGCGTAGAACGTGTGAGCGCCGACATGGCCTACTTCGACCTGGGGATGTCCTCACCCCAGCTCGAGGCGCGCGAGCGTGGCTTCGCCTACAGCTACGACGCGCCGCTGGACATGCGCATGGACCCCGACCAGACGCTCAGCGCCCGCACCGTGGTCAACGGGTGGGACGAGCGCCGCCTGGCGCGTGTGCTGCGCGACTTCGGCGAGGAGCGTCGCGCCCGCGCGATCGCGCGCGCGATCGTGCGCCGCCGCGCGACACGCGAGATCGAGAGCACCCTGGACCTCGTCGAGGTCGTCTGCGGCGCCATCCCGGCTCCCGCTCGCTTCGGTGGTGGCCATCCGGCCAAGCGCACCTTTCAGGCTCTGCGCATCGCTGTCAACGAAGAGCTCGAGCAGCTCGAGCGGGCGCTGCCGCTGGCCTGGGGCCGGTTGCGCCGCGGCGGCGTGCTGGCGGGGATCTCCTTCCACTCGCTGGAGGACCGCCGCGTCAAGCACTTCATGGTCGACCTCATGCGCGGCTGCATCTGCCCGCCCGACTTCCCCGTCTGTGCCTGCGGGCGCAAGCCACAGGCGTCCGCGCGTCATTCGCGCGCGGTGGTCCCGTCGCCCGGGGAGCTGGCCCAGAACTCGCGCTCGGCGTCTGCGCGCCTGCGTGCCGTCCGCAAGCTCGTTGACGATGAGGAGCAGTCATGAGCCCGGCTACCGCCGCCCGCAGTCCCGGTCCCGGCGTCTCTGGTACGCGGTCCTCCGCGCGCGCTGGCGCCGCCTCGGCGCATCCACGTGCTCCCGCGCGCCCCGCCCCGAGCGCCTCGCGGCGTGTCTCTGGCCCCGCGCGGGCAACCGCACCCGTACAGGCTGCGCCGTTCTCGCCCGAGCCCTTGCGCCTCCGCCTGGCGCCCGCGCTGGCGCGCATACCCGACCATCGCCTGCTGGACCGGATGGTGCGGGGTCGCCTGTGGATCGGCTGTATCGCCTTCGCGTTGCTGGGCATCGTGGCCATGCAGCTGTCTCTGCTGAAGCTGAACACCGGCATCGGCCGAGCCTTCGAGCACGAGGCGCTGCTGGGCCGCCAGAACGCGGCGCTGCGCTATGACGTGTCCAACCTGTCGGCCGGCGATCGCGTCGAGACCCAGGCGGTGCGCATGGGCATGACGATGGCGTCACCCGGGGCGATCCACTTTCTCAGCGCGAGCGGCTCAGCCCAGTTCCGCCGTGCGGCCCGATCTCTGGACGCGTCCGCGCCGGTGAGCCCGAGCTCGGGATCCGGCGCGCCGGCGGTTGCGGGATCGACCGCGACCGCCTCCGCGGGGTCGACCACCGCCCCCTCCGCCTCCAGCCCCACGGCCCCCTCCGCCTCCAGCCCCACGGCCCCCTCCGCCTCCAGCCCCACGGCGGCCTCCGCCTCCAGCCCCACTGCGGTCTCCGGCGTGACCCCCTCCTCTGGCTCCTCGGGGAGCTCGGGTGCGAGCCCGAGCTCCGGGGCGTCCACGGGCGCCGGGGGCTAGCGGTTGCCGCTGCTGCAGCGCCGCATCGGTCTGCTCTTCGCGCTCTTCTTCGGGCTTCTCTGCGTCGCCGCTCTGCGTACCGTGTGGGTGGGCACGGTGCGAGGGGCCAGTCTGCGCCAGGCGGGCAACATGCAGCACTCCCAACGGGTCTCGGTACCCGCCGTCCGTGGCGCGATCACCGATCGCCACGGGGTGGACCTGGCGCTCTCTCAGCCCGCCGACGATGTGGCCGTCACGCCCTACCTGATCTCAGATCCAGCGGCCGCAGCGCGGCGCCTGGCCCCGCTGCTGGGTAGGTCCTCAGAGCAGCTGCTGGGACTGCTCGCCCAGCGGAGCGGGTTCGTCTACCTCGGGCGCCACGTCCCCGACGCACGTGTACAGGACATCCTGCGCCTGCAGCTGCCGGGAATCCAGACCACCCCGGTCACCAGCCGCGTCTATCCGCGCGGCCTGCTGGGCTCGCAGGTCCTGGGGCTGGTGGGCGTGGACGGACGTGGGCTGTCAGGACTCGAGTACTCGCGCGATCGTGAGCTGCGGGGCAGCGCCGGCCAGCGCCAGATCGTAAATGACGCCATCGGCCAGCCCATCTCCATCAAGGATTCGATGGCGGCGGTTCCCGGGCAGGCCATCCGGCTGACCATCGACGCCATCCTGCAGCAGCGCGTGGAGGACGTGCTGGGCGCTGTGGGTCGCGCCTACCAACCCAAGGACGCCACCGCGATCGTCATGAACCCCACCACCGGAGAGGTGCTGGCCATGGCCAACTGGCCACGGGTCAACGCCAACAATCCGGCCGGTGCCCCGGCCACGGCGCTTGAGAATCGCGCCGTCGGCTTCGACTACGAGCCGGGGTCCACCTTCAAGGTGGTGACGGTCGCCGGCGCGCTCGAGGACGGGCTGGTGACCCCGCAGACGTCATTTGACCTGCCGCCTCAGATCCAGGTCGCCGACCGCACCATCCACGATGCCGAGAGCCGCGGCGAGCAGACCATGACCACCGGCGACATCCTGGCCCGTTCTAGCAACGTGGGCGCGGTGACCATCGGCGAGCGTCTCGGGCGCGTGCGCTTCGACGCATGGGTGCGTCGGTTCGGCTTTGGACAGCCCACCGGGGCAGACCTCCCCGGGGAGGAGAGCGGAGCCGTGCTTCCGGTAGGTCATTACTCGGGCTCCTCGATGGGCAACCTGCCCATCGGCCAGGGAGAGCTGGTGACTCCTCTGCAGATGGCCACCGCCTATGCCGCGATCGCCAACGGTGGTGTGCTGCGCCCCCCGCACATGGTGCAGAGCGTCGGCGGCCACGCCACGCCGGTGCCGGCCGGCCGCCGCGTGATCTCATCGACCACCGCGGCACAGCTACGCGACATGCTGCGTGGCGTGCTGGCCCCGGGGGGCACCGCCTCGGAGGTGTCGATCCCCGGCTATGAGCTGGCGGGCAAGACCGGCACCGCCAACAAGGTGGATCCCGCGACCGGCCAGTACTCCAACAGCCGCTTCGTGGCCTCCTTCGTGGGCTTTGCCCCCGCCACCCACCCGAAGCTGCTCACCGCGGTGATGGTGGACGAGCCGAGCACCACCTACTACGGAGGGGTCGTGGCCGCGCCCGCCTTCGGGCAGATCATGGGCTTCGCCCTGCCCTACCTCCAGATCCCCCCCGGTTAGGCCGCGCGACGGGGGGCACAGTCTGGCGCGCTCCCTAGACTTTCACCTCTTGAGGCCCACGGTGTCCTGGCGTCCGTTGAGCGCATGAGGCTGGACGAGGTGATGGCCGCTGACGTCGCTGGCGCCGCGGCGGTGCAGGTCACGGCGCTGGCCTACGACAGTCGCCGGGTGTGCCCGGGCACCCTGTTCTTCTGTGTGCCGGGCTTCACGCGCGACGGCCACGACCATGCCCCGGAAGCGGTCTCCCGCGGCGCCTGCGCCCTGGTGGTGGAGCGTCCTCTGGACCTCGGGGTTCCCGAGGTCCGCGTCGACTCGGTACGCGCGGCGATGGGACCCGCCGCCGCGCGCTTCTTCGCCGATCCCACGCGTCGGCTCGCCGTGGTGGGGGTGACGGGCACCAACGGAAAGACCACCACGGCGTTCATCCTGCGCGGGCTGCTGCAGGCCGTGGGACGACCCACCGCGCTGCTGGGCACCGTCAAGTCGGTGATCGCAGGTCGCGAGCAGCCGACGCAGCGCACCACGCCCGAGGCCATCGACCTGCAGGGTGACTTTGTGGCCATGCTCGATGCCGGCGATCGCGGATGCGTGATGGAGGTCTCCTCCCATGCCCTGGCCCTGGGGCGCACGCGCGGCATCCACTTCGCCGTGGCGGTGTTCACCAACCTCACCCAGGATCACCTCGACTTTCACCCAACCATGGAGGACTACTACCAGGCCAAGCGCCGGCTCTTTGCCCCCGAGCCCAGCCCCGGTCCGCGGGCCGCGGTGATCAACGTCGATGACCCCTACGGGCGCCGCCTGGCCGCGGAGATCCCGGCCGCGTTGACCTTCGCGCTGGAGCGCGACGCGCACTTTTGCGCCCGCGAGCTGAGCATGGGACTAGACGGCGCGCGCTTTACCCTGGACTCGCCCAGCGGGGCCCTGGACGTCTCCCTGCCGCTTCCCGGCCGCTTCAACGTGGCCAATGCCCTGGCCGCGTTGGCCGCCGCCCACGCTCTCGGTGTCCACCTCGACGAGGCCATCGAGGCCCTGGCCCAGGGTGTCAGCGTCCCCGGTCGCTTCGAGCCCGTGGACGAGGGGCAGGACTTCGCCGTGCTCGTGGACTACGCGCACACGCCGGACGGCCTGGAGAACGTGCTGCGTGCCGCGCGCGACCTCGCGCGCGGCCAGGTGCTGTGCGTGTTCGGCGCGGGCGGCGATCGCGATCGCGCTAAGCGCCCGCTGATGGGGGAGATCGCCGCGCGCTTGGCCGACATCGTGGTGGTGACCTCCGACAACCCTCGCTCCGAGGACCCCGAGAGCATCATCGGCGAGATCATGGCCGGCGTGCACGGCGCCGAGGACGGGAAGGCGCCGGTGATCGCCGTGCCCGATCGTCGCCAGGCCGTTTCACGGGCCGTGGCGCAGGCCCATTCGGGCGATGTGCTGGTGATCGCCGGCAAGGGTCACGAGCAGGGTCAGGAGCTCGCCGGGGGTCGGCGGGTGCCCTTCGACGACGTCATGGTCGCCCGAGCCGCGCTGCGCGCGCGCCGCGCCCTGGTCGGCCGCGGTGGACCACCGTGATCTCCTGGGACGCGCAGCGGCTTGCCGACCTTGCCGGCGCGCGCCTGGCCGTACGCGGTACCGGCGAGCAAGGTCCCGCGCGGGCGGTGGTCGACTCCCGCCGCGTCGGCCCTGGGGATCTCTTCGTGGGGTTGGCCGGCGAGCACACCGACGGGGGCCTTCATGCGCCGGACGCGCTCGGGGCCGGGGCTCGCGCGGTGCTCGTGTCCCCCGCCCACGAGCACCAGAGCGTGGCGGCGGCGCGGGCGACGCAGGCTTCGCTGCTCGTGCATCCCGATCCCCTGGACGCGCTGCAGGATCTGGCGCGTGCCTGGCGGCGTGAGCTGGGCGCCCGCGTGGTCGCCGTCACAGGCTCGACGGGCAAGACCTCGACCAAGGACATCCTCGCCGCGCTGTTGGCCCAGCGCCTGTCCACGATGGCCAACCCGCTGAACCTGAACACGGAGGTGGGCCTCCCTTTGGCCGTGCTCGGCGCCCCACCTGAAACCGAGGCCCTGGTGCTCGAGATGGGCATGCGGGGGCCCGGACAGATCGCCGAGCTGGTCGCCATCGCCGAGCCCGACGTCGGAGTGATCGTCAACGTGGGGCCCGTGCATCTGGAGTCGCTGGGCTCACTGGAGGCCGTCGCTGCCGCCAAGGCGGAGCTGATCGCCGGGCTGCGCCCCGGCGCCACGGCGGTGATCCCCGCTCACGAGCCGCTTCTCGCCCCGCACCTGCGCGGCGACCTGCGCATCGTCACCTTCGGGACGGACGCCGACGTGCGTCTGGCCGGCCCGCCCTGTGACGGCCGGGTCACGGTGCTGGACGGGACCCTGGCCATGACCCTGCGCCCCTCCTTCTCCCAGGCTCACAACCTGCACAACCTGCTCGCGGCCGTGGCGGCGGCGCGCGCGGTGGGGGTCACGCCCGCCGGTGCGCTGAACGTCCCTTTCTCCTCCCTGCGGGGAGAGCGCGTGAGCCTGCCGGGCGACGTGACCGTGATCAACGACTGCTACAACGCCAACCCGATGTCGATGCGCGCTGCCTTGGACGACCTCGCCGCCGATGCTCGGGGGCGTCGCGTGGCCGTGCTGGGTGACATGCTCGAGCTCGGGCCCGAGGAGCTGCGCTTCCACCGCGAGGTGGGCGAGCACGCCGCCCGGCGGGGCATCGACCTGCTCGTCACCGTGGGGCCGCTCGCGGCGGCCACCGGCGAGGCCTTTGGCGGGCGCACGCACGCGGTGGCCGACGCGCGCGAGGCCACGGAGGTGCTGAGCGCCATCCTGCGCGAGCACGACACCGTGCTCGTCAAGGGCTCACGTGGCGTCGGGCTGGAGCAGGTGGCTGCGGGGCTGGCCCGGGCCGGTCTGCGCTGATGGGGCGCGTGCTCATCGGCGGGACCTCCGCCCTGCTCATGTGCGTCTTTCTCAGCCCGCGGTTCATCGAGTACCTGCACCGGCGCGAGTTCGGCCAGCACATACGCGAGGACGGCCCCGAGGGCCATCACCAGAAGGCCGGTACCCCGACCATGGGGGGGATCATCGTCTTCCTGGCCATCGCCACGCCCTTTCTCATCCTCACCGACTACGACTGGCGCTCGCTGGGGGTGTTCGGCGCGGCCGCCGCGTGTGCCCTGCTCGGCTTCGCCGACGACTACACCAAGCTGATCAAGCGCCGCTCGCTGGGATTGCGCGCGCGCACCAAGCTGGCGGTGACGATGGCCATCTCCGTCGGACTGTGGTGGATCGCCCATCACGAGGCTCACCTGCCCAACACGCTGCGCCTGCGCTTCGTCGACTACCAGATCGACCTCGGCCTGCTCTATCCGCTGCTGATCTTCCTGGTGGTGGCGGGAACCACCAGCGCGGTGAACCTGACCGACGGCCTCGACGGCCTGGCCGCCGGGTGCGTGGCCATCGTCATGTTGGCCTACGTGGGCATCACCTTCGTCACCGGTGAGCGTGACCTGGCGCTGGTGTCGGGATGCGTGGTGGGAGCGTGCATCGGGTTCTTGTGGTTCAACGCCTTCCCCGCCACCATCTTCATGGGCGACACCGGCTCACTGGGGCTCGGAGGAGCGATCGCCGGACTGGCCATCATGACCAAGACGGAGGTGCTGCTGATCCTGCTGGGCGGGATCTTCGTGATCGAGGCCCTGTCGGTCGTGATCCAGGTCATCTCCTTTCAGACCACTCGCCGGCGGGTGTTTCTCATGGCCCCCATCCACCACCACTTCGAGCTGCGGGCGTGGTCGGAGACCAAGATCATCCTGCGCTTCTGGATCGTGGCGGCGGTGTGCAGCGCGATTGGTTTCACGCTCTACCAGCAGAGCTTTCACTAGATAAATGGACGCGCGGGTTGGTCCGCGTCCGGCGGCGCCGCCCGGGCCCTACCTGGTGGTGGGACTCGCCCGCTCAGGGCGAGCCGCGGCACGGGCGCTGAGGGCGCGGGGTGAGCGCGTCGTGGGCGTCGACGCCGGCGCTCCACCGGTGGATGACCTGCGGGCGGTCGGGGTCGAGGTCCACCTGCACAGTGACGGTGAGGCCTTGCTGGAGGACGCGCGCGTAGTCATCAAGAGCCCTGGAGTGCCCAACCGAGCGCCGGTGATCGACCGCGCCCGCCGGCGGGGACTTGCGGTGATCGGCGAGCTGGAGCTTGCCTGGCGGTTGCTTGACCATCCCTTCGTCGCGGTCACGGGCACCAACGGCAAGACCACGACGGTCGAGCTGATCGGCCACATCCACCGCGAGGCCGCCCTGCCGGTCGCCGTGGCGGGGAACGTGGGGACTGCCGTCAGCGCCCTGGTCGGTGAGCTCGCGCCAGGCGCGGTGGTGGTGTGCGAAGCGTCCTCGTTTCAGCTCGAGGACACCGAGGCCTTCGCACCCGAGGCCGCCGTGCTGCTCAACCTGACCCCGGACCACCTCGACCGTCACGGCACCCTGCAGGCCTACCGGGCGGCCAAGCTCGAGATCTTCGCGCGCCAGGGCAACGACGACGTGGCCGTGGCGCCGCTGGGGCTCGGGGTGGAGGATCTGGGCGGTTGTGCGCGGCGCGTGTGCTTCGGGCACGGGCCCCGAGCCGACGTCTCAGAACGCGCCGGTCAGCTGTGGTGGCAGGATCAGCCGCTGGTGCGCGTCGACGAGCTGCGCCTGCACGGGGCGCACAACGTGGATAATGCGATGGCCGCGGCGGCTGTGTGCCTGACCCGCGGCGTGGACGTGGGCGCTGTGCGCAGCGCCCTGCGCTCGTTTGCCGGGGTGGCCCATCGCCTGCAGGAGGTGGCCCGCCGCGGCGGTGTGACCTGGGTCAACGACTCCAAGGCGACCAACGTGGCCAGCACGCTCATGGCCCTGGCCGCCTTCCCCGCGGGCGGCGTTCACCTGATCCTCGGGGGCGAGGGAAAGGCACAGGACTTCACCGCGCTGCGCGACGCCGTGAGCGTGACGTGCGCGGCCGTGTGGCTGATCGGCCGGGACGCTGGGCTGATCGCCGCTGCGCTGGCCGGCGTGGGCGTTCCGCTGCACGAGTGTGGCGATCTGGGCGGCGCGGTGCGCGGCGTGCGTGCCGCCGTCCAGCCGGGTCAGACCGTGCTGCTCTCGCCCGCGTGCGCCAGCTTTGATCAGTTCGAGGACTTCGAGGCCCGCGGCCGCCGGTTCGCGCAGCTGGCAGACCGGGCATAAGACGGCGGACGTAGAACCGGCGTGCCGTCCGGGCCGCCGTCGCCAATCCCTCTGGAGGTCGCCATGAAGCTTGGTATTGCCCTGTTGCGCACCATCGTCGGAGCCCTGTTCATGGGCCACGGACTGCAAAAGCTCGCCGGCTGGTTCGGGGGACATGGCCTCGACGCCACCGGCCAGGCCTTCGAGGGCATGGGGCTGCGCCCCGGTCGCCGTCACGCCACCGCCGCGGGCGCGAGCGAGACGCTCGGTGGCGCCCTGCTCGCCGCGGGACTCATGACCCCGCTGGGAGCGGCGATGATCACCGGCGCGATGGCCACCGCCATCCGTCAGGTCCACGCCAGCAACGGACCCTGGGTGACCGAGGGAGGCTATGAGTACAACCTCGTGCTCATCGCCGCCGTGTTCGCCCTGACCGACGTCGGCCCCGGCGCGTTGTCGCTGGACGCCGCGCGCGGACGTGACACCTGGGGCCCGGGCTGGGCGCTGGCCCAGCTGGCGGCGGGCGTGGCCGGATCGGCCGCGGTGCTCTCGACCGCCCAGGCGCCCGCGCCCGCGCCGCCGCAGTCGCCCTCACCGGTGGGCAGCGGCGAGGCCGACGCGGCCGCTGCCTGACCGACACCCTCGCGCTGCGCCGCCGTGCTCGCCTTGAGCGCCGCGGCGCCGGCGCGTGGGGAAGGCGCCGGGGCAAGATCCTCGGGCCGGCCAAGGCGGGCATGCAGGACATCGCCGGTCGAGGGCGAATGGGGCGGGAATGCCAGCCGTGTGGCGCGAGCGCCTGCATGCCCAGCGTCGACTGGCCCGGGCCGCGCGCCCCCCACGCCGAGCGCAGTCGCTTGAGTACAACATCCTGCTGACCGCGACGCTGTGCCTACTCGCGGCCGGGGCGGTCATGGTCTACAGCGCCTCCTCGGCACGCACGCTGCTGCAGGGCCAGGGCAACGGCAGCGGCTATCTGGTCAGGTTCGTGATCTACGGGGCGATCGGCCTGCTGGTCATGCGCTTCCTGTCCAAGGGTGGCCTGCAGCGTGCGCAGCGCCTGACCGGTCCGCTGCTGGGCGCGTCCTTCGTGCTGGTGCTGGCCGTGCACATCCCGCACGTCGGCGTGCAGGTCAACGGGGCCCGACGCTGGATCGGGCCCGGCATGTTGCAGTTTCAGCCCTCGGAGGTGATGAAGCTGGCCCTGGTGCTGTACGGAGCCGGATTGCTTGCGCGACGGCCCCAGGACGTCTTTGACCTGCGCCGCCTGGCCCGGCCGCTGCTGCTGGTGGTGGGGGCCGCGTGCCTGCTGGTGGCCTCCCAGCCCGATCTCGGGACCGCGCTGGTGATCGCCTTCACCACCGCGGCCCTGCTGGTGGCCGCCGGGATGCCCATGCGCCACCTGGCCCTGCTCGTTGCCCTGGCCTTTGGGGCGATCACGCTCTACGCACTGGTGCAGCCCTATTCACGTGCGCGACTGACCTCGTTTGTCAACCCCTGGGCCCACGCCGGGGGGAGCGGGTTCCAGGCGGTGCAGGGGCAGATCGCCATGGGCTCGGGAGGACTGTTCGGGGTGGGACCCGGGCAGTCGGTGCAGAAGGCCTTCTACCTGCCTGAGGCACACACCGACTTCATCCTGGCCGTGATCGGCGAGGAGCTCGGCGTGGTCGGGGTGTGCGCCCTGTTGTGCCTGTACGGGCTGATCGCCTTCGCGGGTCTGCGCGCGGCCAAGGCGGCGCGCAGCTTCTACAGCGCGCTGGTTGCGGTGGGCCTGACCGCCCTGGTCCTCTCCCAGGCCACGCTGAACGTCTTCGCCGTGCTCGGGCTGGCCCCACTCACGGGCGTGCCCCTGCCGCTCATCTCATACGGCTCATCGAACATGATCGTGATGCTCGCGGCCATCGGCCTGCTGCTCGACGTCGCCTCGGGAGGCAGTGCCCACCTGCGAGCCGTGCGCTCCCCTCGCACGCCCTCCGTCCGCGCGAGCCCTCGGGCGGGCACGGGGCCGGCGCGCGACGTCGACCGCGCACAACCGCCACGATGGCACCGTGGGAGAGACGTCGACGAGGATCGTGATTGCCGCCGGCGGGACCGCGGGTCACGTCGTGCCGGCACTGGCGGTAGCCGCCGCGCTGCGGGCTGACGGGGCCGAGGTCGTGTGGGTCGGCGGCGAGCGCGCCGAGGCCCAGCTGGTACCCGCCGCCGGCTATGAGCTGCATCCGATCGCTGTGGAGGGCCTGAGCCGCACCAGTCCGCTACGCGCCGCGCGGGCGCTGGTCCGCTCCGCGCGGGCCGTGGCTCACGCGCGGCGGCTGCTCGGAGAGCTGCGACCGGCGGCCGTGATGGGCGGGGGAGGATACGTGTCGGGTCCCGTGGGCCTGGCCGCGCTCAGCCGTGGCATCCCGCTCGTGCTGACCGAGGCAGACAGCCACATGGGTCTGGCCAACCGGGTGCTCGCGCCCTTTGCACAGCGAGTGTGCCTCGCGTTTCCCGTTTCCAGGCGCACGGGCGCGCGCTACCGCGTATACGGTCGGCCGGTACCGCGGCTGGACGGAGACCGTGCCGGGGCGCGGCGGTGGCTCGGCCTGAGCGACGGCGAGGTCTGCGTGCTCGTCTTCGGCGGGTCGCTGGGGGCCCGGTCCATCAACCAAGCCGCCGTGCACGGCCTGTCCGGCTCAGGCCTGCGTGTGCTCCACATAGCCGGCCGACGTGACTACCGCGAGCTCGCCGCGCGTGCGTTGGGAGCGGACTATGACCTGCGCGAGTACCTGGACACCGAGGACTTCGACCGCGCGCTGGCCGCCTGTGACCTGGTGGTGGCCAGGGCCGGGGGCTCGGTGTTCGAGATCGCCGCCCACGGGCGCCCGGCGATCCTCGTGCCCTATCCCCACGCGTCCGCCGACCACCAGACCGCCAACGCGCGCTGGATGGCCGAAGCGGGAGCCGCCGTGGTCGTCTGCGATGGCGAGCTGAGCGGGGCTCGCCTGGCCCGCGAGGTCAGTCGCTTGGTGGGCGACCCCGCGCGGCTGGCCGCCATGGCCCAGGCCTCAAAGCGCCTGGCCCGTCCGCAGGCGGCGCGCGAGGTGGCCGGCGAGCTGCTCAGCGCGGCGGCGCGATGAGACGTCCTGTGTCAACCCTTGGGCGTGTTAGCGGATGTCGGCTTGCCGTCAAGCGCTTCGCGCTCGGCCCTTGGGGCCGCCGGTTCGGTGACGGCGGCGTCGAGCATCCGCTGGGTAGCA
>JAABUQ010000610.1_pt1 | contig 83508 bp, 70 predicted proteins | sample 5560001 | NCBI WGS metagenome assembly JAABUQ01 (sample SAMN10711888, study PRJNA513371) | rock metagenome | isolation source: Antarctica rocks | place: Antarctica: Victoria Land, Finger Mt nord | collected 2015-12-18 | reverse complement strand
GCCTGTTGAAGAACGAGGCGAGCAAGAAGGTGGGCATCAAGAACAAACGGCTTGTCGCCGCATGGAACATCGACTATCTGCGGCAAGTGCTATTCGGGGCATAGGTTACGGTGCAATCGCCCTGGGACCATGCCGCCCCTGGGCAACAGACGGTCGGTGACTCGGCAGGCCCCCGGCTCACTTCGGCCATGCCTGGGTACACCGATCAGCTCGTCGCGCTCATGACCCCGAACACCGGGGTCTTGGTCTTGGCGGGATGCCAATCACTCGGCGGCGAAGTGAAAAACAACGAGGTTAAACAGGACATTCTCAAGGGCTGGCAAGATTATGCCACGTCGAGAAAGGTCACGATTATCGGTAGCGTGGGTTACTGCTATCCGACGAAGCTGAACACGTACCGGGGGATCTGGGTCACGCTTGTCCCGGGAGGCACGGCTCCGACGCTCACCTACGATCCTCCGCCTCCACCCCAGCCTTAATGATGACCCATATATAGAACCATAACACGTAGTCGCGTCACATGGCGACTCCGAAATCTATTTCTTCGAGAGGCAAAATCCTTCGCCGGCCTCGCGACAAGCTGCATGGCGTGAGTACCGTCCTCTATTAATTGTGCCTAATGTAGGCCGCCGGTCCTCACCCAGCGACATCGTTAAACCCGTGTTACTTTTTCTGGCTCGTCCCCCGCTCGTCATATCATTCACCACGAGGGCATCGATGAAATTTGCCTCGTCGACACTGGTTGTATCGCTCCTCTTCTCGCTCGCGTTGGCGCGGGTCCACGGCGGATCGCTCGCGCGGGGAGAAGCTCCGCTCGCTGCCCCACCACCAGGCAACAAGGCGAAGCCAACCATCACCCAGACGCGTGGGCGAGAACCAATCGGCATGGTTCACTGCTTGGAGTTCTCCCCGGACGGGAACACTTTGGCCGTTTGTGACGGCGACGTGATCAGATTTTACGACTCGCACACGGCTCGCGAGCGAGATTCCATCCGCAGTCCATTCCAGGACGGCATCTCCAAACACACATACAGCCCCGACGGGAGGAGCTTGGTTGTCAACTCAAGAAACATTCACCACTTGGCGATCATGGACACGGCCACCAATCGCCCCCGCCTTACGCTTGAGGGGCCTCCCTCCATCATCCGTTCGACGTACGCCTGTCTGGCGTTCGCGCCCGACGGCAAGACCGTGGCCGCCGGGTCCAGCAATGGAGAGGTGATCTTTTGGGACGTGGAGGGAGGGCGGCGACTGGCCGTCACGCCGCCCCATATGGTCCCGCCGCATACCGAACCTTTCGAGCGTGCCGACCAGCCAATCCCCGCGCCGATCTTGGCCATCGCCTACACCCCGGACGGAGCAACCTTGCTCTCGTTCGCCTACGGCTCGCCCTTGCGTGCCTGGGATGCGCGATCCGGCGCCGAGCGAATGCCGCCGATCAAGCTCGAACGACCCGGGTATCCCGCCCTCACCGCCGATCGGAAGGTCATCGGGCTGACGGAGCGAGTCGGAGATTCGAAGTTCCAGGCTCTCCGCTTCTCGTTCTGGGACGCGACGACCTGGGAAAAGCGATCGCAATGGACGACCACGCAGCTTGCCGAGAGTTACTCCTCGGAATTTGGCCTCCTGCCGGGAGGGCGGATTTTGGTGTCGATTCAAGAAAATTTCCTCACGCTCCGCGCCACCGAAGACGGTCGCAAGCTCGCCTCCATCGATCTGCCGGGACCCCGTTATTATACTCACCTGACCGTCTCGCGCGATGGGACTCGGATCGCGGCCGGTGGCACCGGATGGCCACTGGATACCGGCGCCATCGATTTGGTCGAGACAGACGGCTCGACGCTCCGACGCTTGCTTCCCAAGCGTTGAGTGGATTGTTGGCATCCCAGGCCGCGCAATCGCCATGTCGCCACGACAACGGCCATTCGAAAACGACGCGAGGCCCGGCCCCGGGTGGGGGGCGGGCCTGGGCGGAGGATTCGGCTTCCCCCGGATGATCGCTCGACTCATAATGCTCAAGGGGCGGCGACGACGGCCCCGAGACTACCCGTCATCGCGAAGGGTCGCCCGACCCGTCGCCGAAGGATCTACCCGCCGATGGTAAGCGATCACTTCCTGTCGCTGTTGGTTTGCCCGATGGGCAAGGTCCCGCTCAAGCACGAGGGCGAGACCCTGGTCTGCTCGCAATGCGGGATCCGGTTCGCGATCAAGGACGACATCCCCAACATGATCGTCGAGGAAGCCGAGCTGCCCCCCGGCTGCGCCGGCCTGGCCGACCTCGAATGCGTCAAGGCCGGCAAGGCCAAGGTCGAGATCGCTTGAGGGCCGCTCTCCGGTCCGGCGATGGGTGATGACGGATGGTTGATGGGTGAGGCAGGACCGGGAGCCCATCAGCCGTCGTGGCGGAACACCCACCGGCTGTCGACGAAGGTCGCCAGGACGTTGGTGCCGACCGGGGGGATGGCCGTGCCGAGGTTCAGGGCGAAGAACGTCGCCGAGGCCGGCGCGACGGTCCCCGGGCCGCCTTCGACCTCGGGGCCCAGGACGGAGGCCGGCGAACAGGCGTAGAACCGCTGGGCGGCCGTCGGATAGGTCGCCAGCGCCTTGGTCTGGGCGACGAGGCAGGGCATCCCGAACGCCGGGTCGCGATCCCGGCTCCCCGCCCCGTCGACGAGGGCGGCGTCACGAATCCGGAGTCGCTTGGCTTCGTCCCGCGCGGTGGTCATCGGTACTGGCCTCGCTGGTCGGACAGTTGCAGGGTCGTTTGTTGCCGGCCGTCGAAATCCCAGGTCAGGCCGACCACGGCGGGGAACACTTCCCCCTCCTCGGTCGGGGCGCCGGCGTTGGTCCGGAGCGACAGGCCGCGTCCCTGGATCGAGCGGATCCGGTCGCCGATCCGGTAAGCCTGGGTGAACCTGGGGATCGTGACCGCCCCGGCGACCTCGCCGGCCTCGCCGGCGGTCCGGCGGGCGTTGGCCTCGGCCAGGGCGTCGAGGCTGTCGTCGCGGACGACGAGCGGTCGAGAGCCGGCGTTGAACTCGCTGCCGGCGGCCACCACATGCTTGGCGTAGCGGTCGCGCGCGTCGACCCGCCGGGTGATCGTGTACGCCGTCGGGCTCGACGACCGCCGCTCGGCCGTCGCCCCGAGGAGGTGGTCCCCCTCGACCACGCAGGTCAGCCGCAGCGCGAAATGCTTGGCGGTCGCGATCGCCTGATCTTCCACGCCCTTGACGACCCCCGCCGGATACGGCGCGCCGGGGACCCGGGACGCCTGGATGTTCCAGCTATTCGGGTTCGCCGCGTTGATCCAGATCCCGAGCCGATCCTTGAGCAACTCGAACCCGCCGCCGACGGCCTGCCAGGTCCCGGACCCGTCCCAGAGGCCGGGCTGCTTGCCGGCGTAGTCGGTCGAGATCGACAATCGTGCCGTCAGCGGCTTCTGGTTGGGGTCGAGCGTGAACAGCTCGCCGATCGCGACCCGCCGCCGCTTGACGTAGCCGCCGGCCGGGTCATCCTCCCTCCCGAACAACCCGTCGAGCGTGGGAACCTTCCGGGATAGGGTCGAAGTCGCCAAGTCCCAATGCCCTTCCCCCGTCTCGTCGAAGACGTAGAGCCGGTAGGCGTCGTGGTTGCCCTTCGAGAAGTCGACGCTGTTGCGGTCGAAGGCCGCCAGGGCCGAATAACCCACGGCGTCGCCGGGCGTGATCGGGAATCCGGGGGCCAGGATGAACGACGCCTCGTACCGGACCAGCTCCGACTCGACGGTAACGGCGTTGGCGACGCCGCCCATGTCGCGGGACAGGTGCGCCTCGGCGAGGTTGCTCCGGGCCGGGTCGAGGGCGCTCCCCCGGGGCTGGAGGAACAGGTCTTTATAAGTAGACGCCGATCCGTCCTGGCGGCGGAAGATGTCGAGGGTCGTGGACGGATTGCCGGCGTCGTCGGTCGCGACCCGGAAGGCCATGCCGAAGCCGTTGGGTTCGAGCAAGTCGCGGACGACGGCGGGCCAGGCCTTGCCGGTGGCCGGCGTGTCGGGCGCGACGAGCGGGTTGCTCTGATACGAGCCGGGGCCGCCCGGCGGGAGGCCGCCGCCGGAGTCCGGGGGGCGGCTGTCCAGGGTCGCGTCGAGGAGCGATCCGTCGGGGTTCTTCACGAACACCTGGTCCGGGTTGTGGCGATAGCAGAGGTAGCGGACCGCCATCGGCAGCGTCCACGATCGCCGGAGGTCGGGCTCGCGGGCGACGAGGGGGTCGAGGAACGTCGGATAGGAGTTCCCCGAGTTGTCGGTCGCGTCGGCCCCCTCCGGGGTCGCGTTGGGCCGCCCGCCCGGGTTGAACTGGGTGACGAGGTCGGTGCCGGCGTCCGACACGGTCGCGGGGGCGTCGGCGTCGCGCATCAGGGCCCCGCCGATCGGCGTGTCCCACTCGCGGATGGCGACGCCGAAGGCGACGAAGGTGACCATCTCCCGGTCGCTCGCCAGGCCCAGCTCGGGGACCTGGGCGAACCCGTCGAACAGGACTTGCGGGCTCCCGTCCGGGTTGAAGGTCAGGACGACCAGCCGGTCGTCGTTGGCCACCACGCCCGGCAGGCTGGCGTCGACCGACAGGGCATCCTGGAACGAGTTGGGCACGGTCGCCGGATTGGCCGAGTCGAACACGTAGCGGAACCGGGCGACCCCGGCGTCGGCCCCCTCGCGATACTGGATCGCCAGGACCCGGACGTTCGACAGATATTGATAGTTACCGCCCCCTCCCGGTTGATGGCGAAACACGCCCACCGGCGAGGCCGGGCGGGCGAGGGGGACGCTCGGGGCGGGGATCGAGGCGAACGCGGGCATCGTTGGCGGCCTCCGTCAGCTACCCATCAGTCCATGACGCTTCAGGGCGGCGATCAGGGCGTCGACCTTGGCCGCCAGGCTGGCGAAGTTGTTGTTGAGCACGGCTTGCGAGAACGAGGCCCCGACATCAAGGAGCGAGTCCGCCGCGACCCCCGGCGAGCCCGGCGCCAGCGGCGTCAAGGCCGGGGCCTGCGAGGCCGGGGCCGACCCGAAGAATCCGATCAGGCGGGCGGCCGGGTCGGCCACCATCAAGGGGGTGCCCGTCATCGGCGAGGCGACCGTGAGCGGGCCGGACATCGTGTCGCCGGCCTTCAGGACGAATCCCAGACCTGGGCCGGCGACCGAGCACTGGACGCGATCGTCGACGACCCGGGCCACCGAGCCGGGCCCGGCGACGACGTGGGCCAGCCGGAGGTGGGCCGAGGCCGGGAACGACGGCCCCGACCCGAGCGCGCCGGCCGGGTTGAGCCAGAGATAGGTCGTGGTCGAGGCCGGGACGGCGTAGGCCGCCACGCCCGGGAAGCTGGCCACGGTCCCGTCGGCCTGGCCATAGGTGCCGGCCGAGACGCGGACCTGGAGGGTGACGCTCGGGGTCTCCGCCGTCGTCACCGCCAGGGCGCCGATGGCGGTGATGCCGTCGAGGGCGTCGGCGTTGGCGTTGATCGGGACGTCCCAGTTCCGATCGGACGTCGACGGCTTCTGGAGCCCGGCATTGGGCGTGTAAGTGGTTGCCAAGGGATCACCTGATGTCCGAGGGGCTGGGAAGCCAGTGGAGCACGAGTTGCCGGTCGGGGGGCCCCGCGTAGGCGGCCGACAGCCGGGCCCCCCCGGGTCCGGCCGCGGGAGGGAGCGGCGCGGCGTTGATCGTCACGCTCGCGACCTGGCCCGGGCCCCGGGTATTGCCCGCCTTGTCGAAGGGGACGACCGCGAATTGCCAGGTTCCGGAGGCCAGCGGGCCGCTCCGCCAGGTGTAGGAGGTGGCCGCCCGGCCGAAGCCGCCGCCGCCGAAGCCCCCCTTGCCCATCCCGTCGTTGATCCAGCCGCCCGGGTAGGCCGCGACCGTGGCGACGGGCGCGTTGGCGACGACCGGAGACCCCGGCGCGGGCCCTTGGAAGACCCGGAAGCCCTGGAGGTCATCCCCGCCGGTGGGGTCGAGGTAGTTCCCCCCGGACCACGAGATCTGCGCCCGCTCGCTCCGACCGCCCGGGGCGATCAGGCTCGAAGAGTGGTCGACGGTCGGCTCGTCGGGCCCCACGGTCCCGACCTCGACCCAGATGTTGCGGCCGGGGTCGCCGGCGGGGATCGGGACGTGGCAGCGACGCGCGGTCCCGGCCCAGGCGAGCCGGCGGTCGACATAAACCTGGAACGTCGACCGCGCCGGGCTCGTCGCCGACCAGGTGACGAACAGGTCGGGGCCGTCGGCCATGACGCGGACGTCGGCGATGCCCGACTGGGAAAAAGCCATCGGAGGGTCACGCCAGGTGGAGGAACTGGGCCTGATAAGCCCGGAAATAAGTGCCGTCGGCCGATTGTCGGGCCTGGCCCAGCGGTTGGAACGAGAAGAGCCGGACGTTCGGCCAGGCCGTGCCCAGATTATCGACCAGGACCCGGGCCAGGCCGTCGTTGTAGGAGCGGAACAACCCCTCGGCCGACGCCAGGAGCAAGGCCGACCTGCCGAACAGGACGCCCCGGACCCGCGTGGTCCGTCCCCGGAACCCGCCGTCGAGCGATTCCAGACCATTGGCTCCAAAGAACGTGTTGACCTGACATTCGCGAGGATGGTCCGTCGTGGTCATCGACACGGCGGTGCCGAAGATCCCCACACCATTGTATGAAGCCATTGACGTCCCTTTCTGGAAGGATCGGCTCGGGGCTCATCGATCCGCGTACACCGACGGGCCGCCGGCCGGCAAGGACCCCACCCGCTGCCTCCGGACCGCGTCGAGGAGTTGCTGGAGCAGCTCGTTGGTCCTGGAAAGGTCGACCGCCGCCCCGCCGCTCGCGGACGGCTGCGACGATGCCGCGCCCGAGAAGGGCCCGGCCGCGTCGGGCCCGGACCGGCCGAGGTCCGGCGGGGCGACCCCACCGCCGACCGTCGGCGTCGCGGTCGCCAGCGCGACGTTGCGGAGCCCGTCCGAGGGCGGGGTCCGGACGCCGACCGTCGCGACGTCGAGACGAAGGTTCGCGCCCGGGCGGGCCGGTGCCGCCGCCCCTCGGGCGCCCTCGACCGGGCGACTCGCGGCGGGAGGGCCGGGCGCGGGCCGGTCCTCCGCGGCGATCGATGGAGTCGCCGCGACGACCGACGGCGGGCCCGACATCCCCGGAGGGTCGACCGCCCGGCCCGCCCCGCCCACGCGGAAGCCGCCCGGCGGCGACGCGGAAGCCGCCTTGCCCGGGTCGGGGCCGGCCGGGCCCCCGCCGATGGCCGGGCCCGGGGTCGCCCCGTCCGCCCGGGAAACCGGAGGGGCCGGCGCGACGTGTCGGGCCGCGGCAGGCCCGGCGACCGAAGCCTGTCCCCCGCCCGGCCGGGTCGGATCGCCGACCGTCTCGATCTTCGCCGCGACGGCGGGGGCAGGCCGCTCGACCCCGGCCGCGGGGGTCGGCGAGAGGCCGGGCGAGGCGGCGTCGACCCCGGGGCCGACGCCGACGGTTGGCGCGAACCCGGGGGGATCACCGGGCGGAGTGTCGGCGGTCCTGGGCCCTTCGGGCAGCGGGACCGGCGGGGGGCCGAGCGCGGCCAGGGGCTCGCGGAACTTTGCTTGCAGGGCGGGCCCTTTCGCGAGCCGCCGCGTGATCGATCCGGGGACGCCGGGGAAATCCGGGAGGCCCGCGCGGGATGCGGTCGGCGGCCGGTCGAGGGCCGGTTTTTTCAGGGCAAGGGCGGCGGATACGGCCTTGAGGGCGTCCTCGGTGGGACGCGGTCGGGCCGGATCGGGGGTTTCGCGGGCTTCAAGCATCGGCGCTGTCCTTTCCCGGAGGGGCCGAGAGTTCGGGGCATTCCCCGGTCACGACGGACAGGACCGCCTCGACGAGCCCGGGGAGGTCGTCGACGCCGGTTTCGAGGAGCGAGGCCGCGTCGGCCGCGTCGATCTCGTGGGCCCGGCGCAACAGGGCGACGGCCAGGCGGAAGAGGGCTTCGTACTGCGGGCCGGGGTCGCCGCCTTCGGAGGCCGACCGGAGCCCGGCGACGAGTCGTCGGAGTTCCGCCGGGTAGCCGACCTCGGCCACGACCCGGATCGTCTCGTCGGGCCGGCCCAGGGCGTCGACGCCGACCACGACCTCGGGCCGGAGCCGGAGCGAAGGCAGGGCGAGCCCCCAGGCCTGGCCGTCGGCCAGGGTGATCGGGGCGGCGTGAACCCCCTCGCGGCGGGTCCGGTCGGGCGTGGGTCGGGCGTCGCTCATCAGAGGAGGTGCTCCAGGGTGTCGCGGTCGCGGGCCGCCCGGCAAGCGTCGACGAATTGCGCGGGGGGGATGGTCCGGTTGGTGGCCATCAGGATCGTGAGCACGTCGTTGAGGGCGGACGCCGGGATCGCCGAGGTCGACAGGCCGTTGGCCAGGAGGCTGGCCTTGATCCAGTCGACATATCCCTTGGCGTGCCGCTCGGGGCCGAAGAGCGACTCCAGGACGGCCCGGGCGAGCGCCTCGGCCTCGGGGCCGGCCTCGACTTCGAGCAAGGTGGCGGCCTCGGCGTCGGTGAGGTCGTAGTTGGCCAGGAGCAAGACCCGGGCGGCGGCGAACAGGTCGTCGAGGCGGACGTCGTCGCCGAGGATGATCTGCTCGTGGAACCGATCGATGGCGGCGTCGAGGTCGGGTTCGGTCAGGGGCCCCGGGGTGGGCCGGAACGAGGGCTCGGCGAGCAGCCAGGGCTGCCCGTCGGCGAGCCGGACGAGGCTCCCGCGGGCGCCCGGCTTGCGCCGCTGGTGTTCGCTCGGGTCACGCATCGGCTTGGAAACGCCCATAGGAGACGCCGTCGCCCCGGTCGGCCCACTCGTAGCGAGGCCGGCCGGAGCGGGGATCGGTTTGCGGGAAAAGCAGGGAGTCGGTCGGACTCCCGGTGAGGAAGTGCGAGGCCCCCTGGTGCCGCGCATAAACGCGCGGGACCTGGAGGACGGCCGCGAACTCGCCCTGGAGCCGGGCCAGCCGGGTCGCGGCGTCGCCCGGCCCGGCGTGGCCGACCGGGGCGAGGATGGCGTCGGGGACGGTCGTGGTCATGGATCGCTCCGGTGTCGGCGAGGGATCGGGAGAACCGAGGATCTCGGATCGCTGATTTCAAATTCTAATTTAGATAACAAAATTATATTTGTATTCGAAAATCTACGATCCGAGATCCGGAGACGTCTTTCCCGAGGGCTGGGTCAGAGGCCGATGCTCGTGGACAGGGGGTTGGTGACGCCGTCGCCGGAGAAGGCGGCGAAGGTCACGCTCCCTTGCCCGAACTGGCGGTGGGCGCCGTGGACCTGGCAGGCGGCCACGACGGCATTGGCCAGGGTGTAGGTGACGGCGCCGGAGCCGGCCCCGTTGCGGGCGTCGTTGTGGGTGGCGGTGAGCGTGCCGACGGTCCCGACCGGGCTGGCGCGGAGGGCCGACAGGTCGGCCGCATGGACCGTCACGACCGGCTCGTTGAAGTCGTTGACCAGGGTCGTGACGTAGCGGTCGCCGTCCCCGGCGAAGCGGGCGAGGCTGCCCCCGCTCTCGATCGAGACCGAGGTCACCCCCGTGATCGTCGTGGCCTGGCCGTTGTTGGGGGTGAACGAGACGCCCGTCCAGTTCATGAACCGTTTCGTCGCCGACATGGGGCACCTTTCTGTTTAGGGGGGACCGGCGGAAGCGGCCGGATGGGTTGTCGGGTCGACGATCGAGGTGAATTCGCCCTCGAGATCCACCGACCACTCGGGGAACCGGGCCGCGTGGTCGTATCGGCCGGAGCGGACCCTGGTCAGCGCCGGCAGGCACGTGCCCAGGAGATCGGACCGATCGACGGCGTCCTGGACGACCGAGGCGAGCTTGTCGAGCTGGTCGAACGGCTCGTCCTCGTCGGCGGCCAGGACCGCGACCCGGACCGCGAACGTCACCCGCCGCACGATCATGGCGGGGTCGTAGTCGTCGGATTCTTCCCAACCCCGGGGGGACACGATGGCCAGGGGGTGGACGCCTGCGCCGGCATGGCCGCGTCGGGTCGGGTCGCCGAAGAGGACGGCATCGAACGCGTGGGTGCCCCTGAGCAGGCCCAGGAGCGCGGCGTAGGCGGCGCCGTCGCGGCCGTGGAGCACCGGGACGGGCGGCGGCGGGATCACGAAGGCCGGGCCGCCGGGGAAATACGTCGGGGTGAAGTACGTCGGCGCGAAGTAAGGCGAGGGGCCCGCCGCGGGGGGCGGCGGGACGGCGGCGATGTCGTTGGCGAAGTACGTCGGGGCAAAGTACGTCGGCGCGAAGTAAGGAGCGGCATCCATGTTCGGGCTCCGCTCAGGAGGGCAGCGTCAAGGTCACCGAGGAGCGGTTGCCAGCGTTGTCGGTGGAGGCCGTGATCCGGGTGACCGAGGAGTTCCCCCCCTTGATGACGATCACGCCCGTCCCGGCGCCGGCGACCACGCCGGCGCTGGCCGCGAGGATCGGCGAGAGCGCCTGCCTCGCGTTGACCCCGCCCTCGACGGGGACCGCGTCGAGGCCCGAGGCCGCCAGCATATAGCCGGACTTGTCGTTGTTGGTCCCGACCGTCACCGGCGCCGTCACGCTGGCCACCGGGCCGCCCGCGTAGGTCGAGCGGGTCGAGACCAGGGCGTCGAGGTTGTCGAGCTTCCCGACCCTCGCCTGGGTGAAGCCGAGGGCGGCCAGCGCATCGGTGGCGTTCGTGCCGCCGCCGTAGCCGGCCGGCACCGTGGCCGGCAGCGTCGCGACCCCATAGCCGGACTTGTCGTTGTTGGTCCCGACCGTCACCGGCGCCGTCACGCTGGCCACCGGGCCGCCCGCGTAGGTCGAGCGGGTCGAGACCCGGGCGTCGAGGTTCTGGCCCAGGAGGGCGCCCGCCGTGCCGGCCGGGTACGAGCCCGGCAGGACGACCGCCCAGGGGTCGACCTGCTGGCCGCCGCCGCTCGCGACCGTGCCCGCGCCGGAAAATACCGTCGCGTCGTCGCCCCCGTGCATGGTCGTCGCCAGCTCGGCGACGACGGCGTTCGCGGCCACCTGGTCATGGACCGTGACGACATAATCGCCGTCGGAGAACTGCGTCGTCGGCGTCGGCGTCAGGGTCAACCTGTAACGGCCCACGAAGACCCCCGTGTCCTCGGGTAGGATGGCGATGGTCGTGGTCGGGGCGGCGACGAAGGTGCTGGTCGAGAAGTCGAAGAGCATCCCGTCGGCGAGCCGCTCGATGGAATAACCGAGCTGGGAGCCGGTGGGATACTGGAAGCGAATCCGCAATGACATCGCGAGACCTCGTTCAGGTGTGGGTCAGATAGAGAGCGTTGACGGCGATCGTCGGGGCCGGGTCGCCGTTGTTGATGGTCTTCGACGCCGGGAGGTCGGCCATCGCCAGGACGTTGCCGCCGGTCGGGGCATCGGCGACGAAGATGCTCAGGATCGAGCCCCAGGCGGACGTCGGCGCGGGGAAGGTGACGGCCGAGGCGTTGGACTTCGTCCCCGAAGTCGCGGCCGGGAAGTGGGCCAGGTCGTTCGCGACCGCGACCCGGGCGTACGCGCCGCCCGAAGGCTCGGACACGTAGCCCCCCTTGTATGCCTTGATCAGCGAAAGCCCCACGTAGAGGCTCGGCGGCGGGGCGATCGCCGCGCCCCCGAAGAAGCAGTCGAGGACCTTGTTGTTGACGAGGTCGGTCAGGAAGCCGGGCATGGGCAAGGCCCCAGGTTTCGGGACGACGTGGCGATCGGGCGACATCAAGGCGAGGCGACGGCCGCGAGGGAATCGACGTCGCCCAGGGGCGCGACCCGGTAATGGACTGCGACCGTCGCCGGGGCGCCGGCCAGTTGGCCGGTCGCGCCGACGGCCCGGACCGTGATGGTGGTCACTCCGTCGGCCAGGCCGGCGAGCGTGCAGCCGTAGCCGACCACGCCGGGCAGGTAGTCCACCGTCGTCGGGGGGCCGGCGGCCGGGGGCGTCGGGCCGGGGGTGGCCTCGACGAGGAACCGGGCGGGGACGTCCCCCTGCCCCTTCGCCTGGTAGCACCAGGAGACCCAGCAGCCCCCGCCGGCGACCGGGCCGGCGGCCAGGCCGATGACGGCGTTGGGCCGGGCCGACACGTCGCGGCCGGCGGCGTCGATCACGACCCGGGCCCGGGCCACGGTGTTCGCCTCCTCGATCCCCGAAGCCTCGTCGAAGGCCCGGACCGCGAAGGTGTTGTCGCTCGGGGCGGCCAGGGGGCCGATGGCCTGGCTGGTGCCGCTCGTCGTCGCGACGGGCTTCGAGTAGTCGACCGGCCCACCCTGGCCGTCGTTGGCGTAGACGTGGTAAGAGATGGCCATGTCACCTCGAAAGGCGCGTGCTGAACCGGGTCGTCGAGGCGGTCCGGGCGGCGACGCCGGTGGAATTCCAGTGGAGCGCCAGCCGGTCGAGCAGGTCGTCCAGCTCGGCCTTGGCGGAGCGGGCCTTCGCCGAGTACCAGTCGTCGGGCGCATCGGCGGGGCCGGAGAACGACCGGGCCTGGTCGAGGTACTGCCGGGAGAGGACGGTCAGGACCACGGCCTCGCGGAGCTGGCGGGGGTCGAGGAGGTCGACCGCCCGCCGGCCGACGATGTGGTCGTCGACCCCGAACCGGCGGTCGATGTCCTCGCTGGCGCGGCCGATCTGGGGGCCGAGCGTCCTGACGGCGAACTCGACGCCGGTCAGGCCGGCCGGTGGGGCGGGCGGCTGGCCCACGCCGGCCGCCTGCCCCTTGCGCCGGAGCGCGAGGCCCGCCGGCCCGACCCCGGCGATCGCGAACAGGTCGCCGTTGGCCCCGAACGCCGACGACGGCCGGACCAGCCGGATCATCGACCCCGGCGCCAGCCCGGTGGCGGCGAAGTTGACCGACGCCGATGTCAGCGTCCAGGGGGCCCCCGCGGCGAAGGCCCCATCGGTCCCCGAGGCGAGCACCTGGTCCTTCGGGCAAAGGGCCGCGAAGTCGGCCGAGGCTCGCAGCGCGACATCTTCATCCGTCGCGAGGACGATCATGACGGGTCCCTCGCGGTCCGGGCCCGACCGCGGCCCGCCGCGGGGGCCGGGGGCGGCGAGGGAACCTCGGCGCCGGCCTCGGCGGGCGTCGACGGGGACAGGCCGGCCTGGACGTCGAGGAGCATCAGGTCGGCCGCGCGGAGCGCGGTCGCCAGTTGATCGCGGAACTCGGCGGCCTTGGCCAGGATCCCCGCGACATGCCCCGCCTCGGCGTGCGCGGCCTGGGCGCACAGGTTGGCCAGGGCGGTCAACGGCCCGACCCGCCGCGCGGGGTCGGCCGATTCGGGCCGGCCGAGTTCCTGCGCCGCCGCCTGGAGGAAGATCGGATGACCGGGGAAGACGTAGCGTGACAATGGATTCGCCTCGCCAAAAGGGGTCGGTGGCCCTCACGACCGGCCGGTCGCGAGGGGCGGGGTCGGGCCGAGCAGCGACGCGGATCAGTTGGCCGAGAAGGCCGTGATCCCTTCGAGCCAGGCGTGATGGGCGGGGTTCTCGATCTCGATGGCGCCTTCGGCCATCCAGTCGCCCTCGAACGTGTCACCGCGCGGGCCGCGGGGGTTCCAGAACTCGTTGCGCTTCATCCGCATCCGGACCTCCGACGAGGTCAGGGCGACGGCCGAGTACGGCTTCAGGAGCGGGGCCTCGATGATCGTGATCCCGCCGAGGAAGGGGGCCTCGAAGACGTCGATCGGCATGCCGAAGACGTTGGACCCGGCGTCGACCCGCATCACCGCCTGGCCCCAGGTCGCCAGGCCGATCATGAAGTTGCTCGAGACCAGCAGGACGTCGGGGTCGCCCCCGCCGACCCGGCAGGCTTCCAGGGTGTCGCGGATGAAGTCGGTCGCCTTGTAGGCCCCGGCGTTGGTGGGGTTGGTCACGTTGTTGATCGACAGCAGGGCCTTCAAGCCCAACTGCTTGGGCCGGGCCGCCACCGAAGGGCTCTCGCCCCGGCCGTAGTACGACGACACTTCCATGTCGTCCATCAGGTTCTGCAAGGCGTCCATCTTGACCTGCTCGAACGGCGTCCGGATGCCGGCCGAGGTCTGGTAGTTGCTCGAGGCCTGGAGCGAGCCGGACACCTGGACCGGGTGCTGCCAGGTCTGGCAGTACTGGTTGACGTTGATGGGGCGGAGCGAGACGCCGCTCTGGTTGATCTCGCCGCCGGTCCGGCTGTTGGAGATCAGGCGGATCGCGTCGTTGGCGGCGCCGGTGCCGGCGGTGGTCCCTTCGGCGCCCCGGCGGATCGGGACGGTATTGGTCACCACGTTCGGGTCGGCGGTGATCTCGACCCGCTCGCCCGAGGCGAGTTCGAGGACGTCGCCGTTCATGAACGGGCTGGCGTCGACCAGGGTGATCTGCGAGTCGGACGCGACGACCGGGGCCGCCAGCATGGCGATCCGGGGCCGGAACCCCCGGCTCACGATCGAGAAGGTGGTCGAGCCGACCGGGACCCGGGGCGTCCGGGTGACGATCGGGCAGCGGTTGACATACCAGTTCGTCGTGACGACATAGATGTCGTTGACGATTTGGGCCTGGTTGTCGAACGCGGACTGGATCCCTTGCAGGTAGCTGCTCGGCATGGGGGCACGATCTCCGCTGGGGGTGCAGAATCGGGGAGGGAGCCACGATCTCGTGGCCCGAGGGGCGGTCGAAGCATGACGAAACGGGTTCAGGCATGCGGGGCCCGGGAAGTCGACCCCGGATCGCGGATTCCAAAATCCAGGTCAAATCGCACAAAATATTTCGATTTTTTGAAATCTGGTGTCCGATATCGGGCCGCTCGTTGCCCGGGGACTGGCGATGACCCGGCCTAACGGCGGCGGCCCCAGCCGGCCGCCGGCGGCGGCGATTGCGACCGCGCGGCCTCGCGCCACTGGAGGACGACCGCCTCGCCCAGGGTCTTGGGCCGTTCGGGAGGGGCCGCGGGGGTCGCCGAGCGGTTCTGGCCCCTCGCCCCGGTCCCACCTCGCGAGGAGGGGAGGCAGAAGTGGGCGAACTCCGGCCCGGCCAGGTGGTCGGCGACCGCCCGGGCCACGTCGCGGCCGTCCCTGGCCAGGATGCGGATCGAGCCGCCCTCGTCGACGACCTCGAACTCGTCCCGCAAGAGCCGGATCAGCTGCGCCGCGGCGCCGGGGACCAGCGGCTTGCCGACCAGGGCCGTGGCCAGCTCGCGGTCGCGGAGGGCGGCCTTGTAGGCGTGCTCCAGTTCGGCCGCCTTCCGGTCCTTCGCGGCGAGCTCCCGGGCGTGGTCGGCCTCGCGGGCCCGGGTCGCCTCGGCGTGCTCATCGAGGGCGTCGACGGGGGGGGGCGAGATGTCCCCCGCCTTCGCCCTCAGCTCGTCAAGCTCGGCCCTCGAGATCGTCACGAACTCGTCGTCGAGCGAGCCCCCCCCATCGGCGGGGTCGAGGGCCCTCAGCACAGGGCACAGTCGCATGGATGGCACCGGGGATCAGGGGAGGTGACGGCGGTCGAACAGGCCCAGGGCGAACGGCATCGCGACCGACAAGATCACGACGGCGAACGCGAGGCCGACCGCCAACGCGGAGAGTAGCGTCAACAACATGGCGCCTCGGAGGGGAAGGGGTCCGGGGAGCGTCCGGTCCGAAGCCAATCCCTCGCCCGGCCTTGCCCCGTCAACCTTGTCCCATCCCCTGCCCTGTTTACTCGGAGCTGGTTCAGCACAAAGCCTTGTCACTGAACGATTCCACAAAATCAACACTGCTCACTTGGCGTTCACAAACGCCCCGGGCGGGACGGATGGCGCCGGCGAGAAGGTTCGCCGGCGCACCCGCCCCGCCCGGGGTCGTCCCGACGCCCGGCCCCGCGCCCCTGAGCGGCCACGAAAGGGCGAACGGCCGGGCGGCTGGATCAATAGGCGAGGTCGCCGGGGTGGCCTTTCGGGGCCCCCTCGCCGTCGCGACCTCGTCGCGCGAGGTACGCCTTCAGCTCGGCGTCGCACTCGGCATACTGGGCATCGCCCAGGCCGGGCAGGCAGAGCCGCATCAGGCGCGAGAGCATCAGGCCCTCGACCATCGGCAAGGCCCCCGCGTCGGCCGCCAACGACTGGAAGTTGGCCGTGGCCCGGGCCATGTCGTTGGCCGTGAACAGGTCGAACTCGGTCGGGTAGATGATCCGGACCTCGTCCCGGGCGGCGGGGTCGGGCGGGCCGTCGCCGAGGACCGTCAGGGCCAGGTCGGCGATCAGCTCCTCGGCCCGGCCGAGGGTCTTGGCGATCTTGGCCAGGCGGTTGTTGCCGTCGGAGTGGTCGATCACCTTGGAGACGCCCGACTGGGCCACGCCGTCGCGGCCGGTCGGGCGGACCAGCGCCGAGTCGCGGTCGACGTCGTCGCGGATCTCGGCCTTGTTCTTGCGGATCGACTCGGCGCCGCCCTTGGGGAACTCGACGACGTCGAATCCCTCGTAGGTCGTCGCCCCGCCCTGGGTGTTCTTCTTCTTGGGCAACAGCCAGCTCGGGCCGATCGGGATGGTCCCGTCGGCCTGGACGAAGTCCTCGGGGCCTTGCAAGAGCGGGTGGGCCTGGGTGGTGTCGGACAGGATCAGCTCGGAGTCGCGGTTGTAATACTCGCGCTGGCGCTCGGCGACCCCCTCGTACCTCGGCTGGCCGATGTTCTTGCACCGGGGCTTGCGGCGGTCGAAGACCCGGACGATCGGGACGCGGCCGAACGGGTGCGGCGTCACCAAGATCACGGCGCCGTCGTCGTCGAACAGGGTCGAGTCGGCGCCGTTCCAGAACCGGTAGCGGACTTCGAGGCCGTCGTCGACCTCGGCGAACTCGCGGACCAGGCACTCTTCGTAGCGGTGTCCGGTCGGGTCGAGCCGCCACCAGAGCATGTTCTCGGGCAGGATGTACGAGGCGAGGCAGCGGTCGAGCCCGAGCCGCTCGGCGTCGGCGCGGGTGGCGACGGTCTCGTCGTCGGGGGCGGCGGGGTGGTCGAAGCACAGGTCGAGCTGGCCCAGGGTCAGCAACAGCGGGGCGACCGATTCGGCCATCCACTGGTCGACCGTGGTCCCGCAGCCGTCGACGTCGCGCCACCAGTCCATCAAGGCGTCGGGGCCGTCGCGGCGGACCTCGCGGGCGTAGATCCTCGACAGGTGGGTGTCGATCGCCTCGGCCACGAAGGTCGGCACCGGGGTCCGGGCCCGCCTCAGCTCGTAATCGTCGTCGGTCGCCGAGGCGGCCGGGTCGGCCCCGACGGCCTGGAACAGCCCCAGGCAGGACGAATCGGGTAGCTCGGTGGGGTCGGGATATTCGCGCTTGTGTCGGATCAGGTTGCGGGCCGGGACGCCGCGATGGTCGTGGCCGTAGACCGCCTGGCGGTAGCGCTCGCCCCCTTCGAGGGAGTCGAGCAGCCACCGCCAGCGGAGCTGGTGCTCGCGCCACTCGGGATGGCGGCGGCGGATCAGGTCGAGGGATTCGGCGGTTCGCTGCATCAGATTGCCTTTCGGGCCAGCATGCGCTTCATCACCCATTTCTGCTCGCGCCCGTCGGGGAAGCGCGCCTTCAGGCCACCCCGGAGCGCGTCGACGAGGTCCTCGTGGGGATGCTGGGGGTCCTCGGGCCGGTCGAGCCACTGGCCGGCCCGCTTCGCCCGCCGGTAGCCCCGCAAGGCCTCGATCAAGGCCTTGCAGCGCGGATGGACCAGGAGCCGGGGCGGGCCGACCGTCGGCGTGATGAACGAGTCGAGCAGGGCCAGGCCGTCGACCACCTTGGCGAGCGGCCAGGGCTCCAGCGGCAGGTCGTTCCTCTTGTATTCATGGAGCACCGTCGGCCCGATCGGGTTCCGGGAGTTGCCGGCCGGGTCGGTCACGGCGTGATGGATCAGCCCGCCGCACCGCGCCTTCGCCAGCTCGAGGAGCGCCACGGCGTTCCTCCCCGCCGGCAGGCCCTCCGCCAGGTAGTCGGCGAAGACGTGGACCTCGTCGACCTCGTCCCCCTCCCCCTTCGACCGGACCTGGAAGAACACCGCGCCGGTGAAGACCCCGGTGTCGATGGCGAGGTGGACCTCGGTGCCGAGCTTGAACTCGGCGTCCTCGCTGACGTGCGTCTCGGGCTGGAACGCCGGGAACCAGGCGGCCTCGCTCGACGACAGCTTGCACAGGTAATCCGCCTCGAACGTCCGGGCGCCGGTCGTCCGGAGCTTCTGGATCAGCGAGTCGATCGGATAATGGCCGTCGGCCCGCTTGGCCTTGGGCTCCACGCCGTCGGGGACGTCATAGCAATAGCGATGGAGCGGGCAGGCCGGGCATCTCTCCCGGTCGGGTCCGGACCGCTCGTCCGGGCAATTCTCCAGCACTTCGAAGACGCACATGGTATAGAGCGGGAAGTCGCCCGCCTCCGCTTGCTCGATCAGCCGGGCCATCGGGCCGTTCACGCGATGGCACGTCGAGGTCATGATGACCGAGGCGGGCAGGCCGTCGCGGGTCGCCCCGCGGCGACGCCGGGAACCCATGCACATCCCCATCGCGGACTCGCGGATGTCGGTGTCCATCTCGTCGACCTCGTCGAGCTTGAGGCTGGGGACGTGCGGCCCCCGGACGCTGGTGGGCGAGGCGGCCAGGATCGCCACCTCCGACCCATTCCCGTAGATCGCCCCGTCCTTGCGGAGCTTGGCGATGGTCTCGGCGTCGGTGCCGGCGTCCCCCTCGAAGTCGGTGGCGATCTCGCGGAGGGCCCGGTAGATCTGCTCCGACTGCGCCTTGCTCCCGCCGAGAATTCGAGTCCCGTGCTTGGGGTGTTCCCGGCTGGTCAGGTGGGTATCGAGCGCCGACAGGAACGACTTGCCCGACCCCCGCGAGCCGAGGATCAAGGCGACCGAGGGGCGTCGTCGGATCGCCTGGAAGCATTCCCAGGGGGAATGGTGGCCCTCGCAGACCGCTCGCCGGGGCAGCTTGATGTCCGTCGCGTGGTCGCGGAGCCAGGCCTCGGCCGGGTCCGCGTCACCCACCCTTCCGCCGCCCGCCGCGAGTTCGTCCGGGGCGGTCGCTTCCGATGGTTGGATCATGATGATGAGGACTCGGTCGCGCATGACCCCCGGCCGGGCCTTCGCGACGAGGGCGAAGGCCGGTCCGTGGTCGGTCGCGGGTGGCCCGGCGGCCCTTCGAAGTTCAGGAGCCGTGCCGGGTGCGTAATTCTTTGATGATCGCGGCGATCCGCGAATGGGGGAGGTCGAACACGTCGGCCAGTATCCGATGCGAGGCCCCGTGCTGGCTGGCGATGTAGATCACCAGGTTGCGCCGGAATTTCCAACGCCGGCCCGCGCTGGCGTTCGCCGGCAGGGCCGCCTCCGGCCGGGGGGCCGATTCGACTTTCGAGAGCAGACCGCTGCTCGCCATGAGATGACCTTCCAGGGAAGCGGCCGCCCCTCGACCCTTGGGGGCCCGGGGCGGCCTGTTTTGACGGGCTTTCGCGTCCACAAATGTTTGCCACATTCAAACTTCGCGAAACTCCAGGCGTTCAGTTTCCGGGGCGGGGGCGGATCTCCCGGTGGCCGCGCCTCACGCCCCGCCCGTCCCTTAATATCGAGGGATCGTGGCTCGGCTAGCACACAATCCGGCCGAAAGCCGTCGGAAGCCGAGGGCCGGGCGACCTTTCGCGAAAAGGGGGGGAAAGTATGCTAGGCCGCCCCCGGCGAAAGGAATATGTCAAAGGAGGTGTGATGCAATCGCCCCCCACGATCATCGATGCCAGACGAACTCGCGAGCCTGGCTTCGTCTTTCCCGGCGACCGCGACGGCGAGTCTGCCTCTCCCCTCCCGAAGGGGTCGGGAGCCGGAGTAGGGCCGGTTGGCTTCGTCCTTCCCGGGGATCGTGGGGGCGTCGACGCGGGCTTGGCTCGGTCCTTCCCGGCCCTTGCCGGGGCGGGGCGGGGAGCGGATCATGGAAAACGGGCCCGGGGGCGGCGGGCTTGACGCTGATTTCCAGATCGGGCCGAAAACGCCGCGGCCGGGGCCAGTCGGAGGCGCTTCGGCGATGGGCGGAGGACCGATGGAACTGATCGCGGAGGCGCGGGCCGGCAAGGTCGAGGCCCTGGGCGAGCTTTGCAACCTGTATCGAAACTATATGCGCATGGTCGTCCGGACCGGGCTGGGACCCAAGCTCCGCGAGCGGGTCGAGCTGTCCGACGTCGTCCAGGAGGCGCTCATCGAGGTCATCCGCCAGTTTCCCCAGTTCACCGGGCAGAATGAAGCGGCGCTGGTCGGCTGGCTCCGGAGGCTGGTCGGGCAGAAGCTGGCCGACCTCGGCCGCTACCACAGCCGGGCCAAGCGGTCCGGCGACAGCCCCGACGTGGCGCTCGACGCCGCCTGGGACTTCGCCGGCGGCGGCGGCGACGGCAGCCAGGGGGGGAAGCTCCTCGACATGCTCGCCCTGAGCCAGACCAGCCCGAGCGAGGCCGCCAGCCGCCGCGAGCTGACCGTCCTCCTCGCCGACGCCCTCGCCGCCCTCCCCGAAGCCGAGGCCGAAGTCATCTGGCTCCGCCACGCCGAAAACCTCTCCTTCGAAGCCATCGGCGACCGCGTGGGAGTCAGCCGCAAGAGCATCCGAGGCATCTGGGCCCGCGGCCTCAAGAGCCTCAAACGCACCCTGGATGGCCCGCCCCGCTAGGTCGTGGGGAGGGCGGTCAGCGGTCAACCCGGATTCGCCGGGTGCCACGGGTGAGGGTTGAAGACCCCGTGCCGTCAGCGGCTGTCATCGGGCACGGGGTCGGAGTACGGAACCCGTGGCACCCGACAATTCCCCGCTGACCGCTGACCGCTGACCGCTGACCGCTGAGAGCCTGTGAATCAATTCAAGGACGAATGTCAGATCAGGTCAGACGTACACAGTTTCGATGCCCTTTTCGAGCGACAAACCGTGACTGAAGCACGATTTGCGGCAACTTGAGGCTCATTAACCGACCCCTGATCGACGGTAAATCGATTGATTCACAGGCTCTGACCGCTCTCCCCACGACCCACGACCCACGACCCACGACCCACGACCCACGACCCACGACCCACGACCCACGACCCACGACCCACGACCCACGACCCACGACCCACGACCCACGATGCTCCACGCCCCCCGATCTCCGAGGGCTTTGAAATGGTCCGCCGCATCGAACCCGAACCCGAGGACGGCCCGATCGACCGCGACGAGCAGTTGGGCGAGGCGATCGAGGCGTACCTGGTCCTGGCCGAGGGGGGGGGACCGCCCGACCCCGAGGCGTTCGTCGCGGGCTACCCGGATCTCGGCGAAGACTTGCTGGCGGCGCTGGAGGGTCTGGAGCTGGTCAAGGGGCTGGTCGGCGGGCCGGGGGGGCCGGGGCACCGGTTGGAGGAGGGGCGGCGGGTCGCGGGGTATCGGATCGTCCGCGAGCTGGGCCGGGGGGGGATGGGGATCGTCTACGAGGCCGTCCACGTCGGGCTCGACCGGCCGGTCGCCTTGAAGGTCCTCGGCGGCCAGGCGGCGCCCGATTCGACGGGGCGGCGGCGGTTCCTCAACGAGGCCAAGACGGCGGCCGGGCTGCACCACACCCACATCGTCCCGGTCTTCGACGTCGGCCAGGTCGGCGGGCTCTGCTACTACGCGATGCAGCGGATCGAGGGGAGCGGGCTCGACCGGGTCCTCCGCCACCTCCGCCGCGACCGGGCCGTCGCCGCCGGCTCGACCCAAGGCTCGGCGTCGCGGCGGTCGGCGGGGACCCCCGCCCCCCGGTCCGGCGGCGTCAGAGTCAAGCCGGTCCCGAACGGGGCCGCCCCGGGGCTGGGCGAGGAGACCCTGTCCTGGGCCGGCGTCGGGGGCGGCGTGCCCCCCTGGCGGCGGGGCGAGCCGGTCGACGAGCCGCCCCCGTTCACGCCGCCGCGCGGCTCGGCCTATTACCGATGGGTCGCCGACGCGGGCCGACAAGCCGCCGAGGCCCTGGCCCACGCCCACCGGGCCGGGGTCATCCACCGCGACATCAAGCCGTCGAACTTGCTGGTCGACGCCCGGGGGGCGATCTGGGTCGCCGACTTCGGCCTGGCCAGGCGCCTGGCCGACCCGAGCCAGACCCAGGTCGACAGCCTGCTCGGGACCCCCCGCTACATGAGCCCCGAGCAGGCCCGGACCGGCCCCATCGACGGCCGGGCCGACGTCTACAGCCTGGGGGCGACCCTCTACGAGTTGATCACCCTCCGGCCCCCCTTCGACGGCCAGAGCGCCGCCGAGCTGATCGGCCAGATCACCGGGACGGAGCCGCCCCCCCCTCGACGGTTCGACCCCCGGGCCCCGCTCGACCTGGAGACGATCCTGCTCAAGGCCCTGGCCAAGCGGCCCGAGGACCGCTACGCCTCGGCCGACGACCTGGCCGACGATCTTGGCCGGTTCCTGGCGCACGAGCCGGTCCGGGCGCGACGGATCGGGCCGGTCGGCCGGCTCTGGCGGTTCGCCCGCCGCCACCCCAGCGTCACGGCCGTCACCGCCGCCGCCTCGACGATCGTCCTGACCACCGCCATCCTCTCCCACATCCGGGTCGTCCAGGAGCGCAACGAGGCCCAACATGCCCGCGACGACGCCAAGAAGGAGCAGGCCAAGACGGTGGACGCCCTCCGCCAGGCCCAGGCCGAGCGGCTGACCGGCCTGGAAAGGCACGCCACCGCCGTCCTGGTCTCCAGCGCCGCCAACCGCCGGTCCGACGGGCTCGACCTGCTCGAGCAGGCCGCGCGGCTCGGCCCGGGGCCGGGGATGCTCGTCAAGCTCCGCGACTTGGCCGTCGGGTTCCTCTCGGCCCGCGACGTCCAGGACCGCCCGCCGATCGCCGCCGCCGGCCCGCACGGCCTGACCTTCGCCCCCGGCGGCCGGCGGGTCGCCGCCCTTTGCGACGACCATGAGGTGGGGTCCTGGGGCCTCGCCGGGGGGGGCCGCCTCGAAGTCGCCGCGCTCCCCCCGCCCCGCGGCCGGGGGGGATCGGGCCAGCCCAAAGGGCGGTTCACCTATGGGGGCGCCGCCACCCGGATCGCCTCGACTGGCGACCGGGTCGCGGTGATCCGGCCCGACGGCGGCGGGGTCCGGCTTTACCACGCCGCCTCGCTGGCCTCGGGCGCCGTCGACCTGCCGATGAAGGGGCATGACATCATCGCGATCGTCGGCGCGCCCGACAGCCAATCCCTGGTGACGCTGGAGCGCACCGCCCGGGCCGAGCCCGACGAGCCTCGGGGGCGGCCCGCCCCCGAGGAATTCCTCGCCTTCCTCTGGGACCGCGACCACGCCGACGCCCCGAAGGCACCCCTCCCCCTGCCCCCGCCCACGTTAGATTCTTTCCCCTTCAGGCGGCTCCCGCTCCTGGCCGTGTCGCCCAACGGCTCGACCATCGCCATCGCCCGGCCCGGCGAGACCAAGGTGGCGCTCTACGACGGGCAGGGCCAGCCGCTCGGCCCGATGATCGACGTCCAGGTCCACTCGTCGGCGCTGGCCCTGGGCCCCGCCGGGCTCCTGGCCGTGGCCGGCGGGGGCGAGATCGTGATCTGGGACCTCAAGGCGCGCAAGCCGCTGCCGGGCCTGGGTCGTCGGCAAGGGTGGGTCCACCAGCTCCAGTTCAGCCCCGGCGACGGCTCGCTCCTGGCCGCCGCCACCGGCCCGGCCGGCGGCGTCGAACTCTGGGACCTGAACGCCCATGATCTGGTCGCGGCCTTGTCGCCCCGCGAGTGGGTCGACGACCTGGCCTTCTCCCCCGACGGCCGGATTCTGGCGGCCACGCAACCCACCTCGATCGCGTCGTGGTCGATCGTCGAGCCGTTGGGGCAGGTCCAGCTCCCCGAGTCGGCCGAGCCGCCGGTCGGGCTGGCCTTCGGGCCCGACGATCGCCTGGCCATCGCCTCGCGCGAGGCCCGGACCAACGGGGCGCTCCGCCTCTGGGGAGGTCCCGGCCGCTACCCCCCCGAGGTCGAGTCCTGGGACCGGGTCCGCCCCGGCGCCGTGGCCTTCGACGCCCTCGGGCGCCTGGCCACCCTCGACTCGCACTTCCTCCGCTGGTTCCGGCCGCCCGACCCCCGGCCGGTCGCCGAGGTCGTGGTGCCCGACCCGAGGCGAGGGGGCGCGCTGGTCCCCCTCGTCGGCTCGATCCGCCAGGCCATCGCCGAGGCCGACACCCCCGCCGGACACGGCCGGGGGCGCGGCCCCTCACCCCGGGGCGACGCCCCGCCCACGCCGACGCCCGGGCGCTCCGTCGACCGGAGCCTGGCCCGGAGTCGGGACGGCCGGACCCTGGCCTTCCTCCGGTCGGGCGAGATCCTGATCTGGCGGGCCGACGAACCCGCCACGCTGGCCCACCTCGACCCGTCCGGCACCCGCGAGGCCCCCAGCCCCGGGCGCTGGATCGGCAACCTCGTCGCCCTGGCCCCCGACGGCTCGCGGCTGTATCACTGCGGCCCCGGGGGCCATCACCTGGCGGCCTACACGCTCCGAGACCCTGGCATCCCCCGCCGCCCCGACTGGACGGCCGAGGTCCGCGAGGCCGCCAGCCTGGCGATCGCCCCCGATGGCCGGACCTTGGCCGTCGGCGGGCGCGGCGGCGACCTCGCGCTGATCGACACCGCCGGGGGCCACGTCCGCCGCCCCGCGATGCCGCCCGACGACACCGCGAGCCCGGTCTCCTCGCTCGCCTATGCCCCCGACGGCCGGACCCTGGCCGTCGGGTCCCGCGACCAGGTCCGCCTCTGGGCCGTCGCCCCCGACCCCCGGCCCCTCGTCCGCCTCCCCGGCCACCGGGGGGCCGCCGCCGCCCTCGCCTTCAACGCCCGGGGCGACCGCCTCGCCGTCGCCGACGAGAAGGCCACCAAGGTCTGGGACGTCCACCGCCTCCACGACGAACTCCAAAACCTCGGCCTCGGATGGTGACGTGGACTTTTGAAAAAAATGAACATGCATGGTGGGCCTCGTTTTCCTCGGCCCACCTTAGTACTACAGCGCCAAGTCTCCCTGGCTTGACGCCGTCATGATGTTGAATCTATCCTCCCTCTCAGGGTTTAGGGAGGGAGTGTCATGGATATCTCGCAGATCCGCAAACTCAAGCCTCGGCTCAGGAAGTTCCTCAAGCGGTTTGATGCCGCCTTCCCGCGCAAAGATACCCGCGCCCACCTGCCAATCTACATCTCCGGCCAGCTCTCGGACATCCCCGAGAAGAGCGTCGAGCCGATCGCCATCAACGCGGGCGTCGCTCCTCGGACCCTCCAGGAGTTCCTCAGCCAGCACCGCTGGGACCACGACGCGATGCTCGACGAACTCCAGCACATCGTCCGCGACGAGCATTCCGGCCCCCACTCCATCGGCGTCATCGACGAGACCAGCGACATCAAGAAGGGGGACAAGACTCCGGGCGTGCAACGCCAGTGGTGCGGCTCGCAAGGCAAGAAGGAGAACTGCCTGGTCACGGTCCACCTCGGTTATGCCCGCGAGGGGTTCCATTGCCTGATCGACGGCGAGCTGTACCTGCCCGAGAGCTGGTCGAACGATCGGCCCCGCTGCCGCGAGGCCGGCATCCCCGACGACATGGTGTACCGGCCCAAGTGGAAGATCGGCCTGGAGCTGTATGATCATGCCCTGAAGAATGGCATGCACTTCGACTGGATGACCTTCGACGAGGGTTACGGCGGCAAGCCGGACTTCCTGCGGGGCCTGGACGCTCGGGATCAGAAGTTCGTCGGCGAGGTCCCTCGGAGCATCACCGGCTGGCTCAAGCCGCCCCGGGTCGTCACTCGTGCGTTCCACAAGAACGGGCGAGGGCGAGGCCGCAAGGTCCCCCGGCTGGCCAGCGGGAGTCGCCCGGCTCGGCGGGTCGCCGAGATGCTGGAGCAGCCAACCTTTCGAGATCAAACCTGGCAACGCTGGCGAGTCAAGGACGGGAAGAAGGGCCCGATGATCTGGGAGGTCAAGCACGGCCGCTTCACCCCCAAGGGCGAGGACGAGATGCCGGGCGAGGCGATGCATCTAATGGTGGCGCGGAACGTCCTGAACCCCGAGGAGGTGAAGTTCTTCGTGAGCAATGCACCGCCGGAGACGCCGGTCTCGAAGCTGTTGCTGGTGGGCTTCTCGCGATGGAGAGTCGAGCGTTGTTTCGAGGACCAGAAGAGCGAGATCGGGCTGGATCAGCACGAAGGGCGTCGCTACCAGGGCTTGAAACGCCACCTGATCTTGAGCTGTGTGAGTTCGCTGTTCCTGTCGCGGATGCGAGAGGAATTCGGGGGGGAAAAACCGGGAGTTGACGGAGTGCCAGGCGCATACGGCGATCGCGGCGTTGATCCCGAGCTGGTGGCTGGAGCAACGCCCGTCGAGGAAGTTGTTGGAACGGACGGCGGCGGAGATCGAGCGGACGCAGAAGAGAAACGCATCGGCACGCAAGAGCCACACCAAGGCGACACGAAAGAGGCTACGAGCGTTAGGCATCAAGCTCACCGAAGTCCCCCGCTGTGTCTGGGGAAAGACTTAGCGCTGTAGTATTAGATATGAGCGAATTTCATTACAAGAACAGCGACGCCCGGAGCCTGGCCAGGATGGCCTGTTCGAGCTTGGTGTCACGCCCCCGGGGAATCCAGTAGGGCGGGATCTGGACGGGCCCGATGACCTCGCGGGTCCGGTTCAGGGGGAACTGGTTGTTGAAGACGGCCCGGCCGGCGGCCTGGCGATCGGGCTGGAGGAGGTCTTCCAGCTCCTTGAAGACCTCGACCTTGACGGCCCAGCCTTCGCCACTGGGGGCGGGCTGGACGGTGACGATCGAGAACCGCCGGATCGACTGGAGCGTCGATTCGAACCGCTCGCGGAAGCCGATCGAATCCCCCTCCCAGGGCTCCAGGAGGGTCGCCCCGGTCTTGGGCTGCGTGACGATCTTGCGCTGGACGCGGTCCTCGGTGGCGATGGAGAAGTATTCGTCGACGGCCGTGACGGTGGCGTTCCAGACGGTCTCGAAGTCGGCCGAGGGGACGATCAAGGGGTTCTCGGAGACGGCCTTGAGGCCCGGGACGGTGGCGCAGCCGGGGGCCGCGCAGGCGATCAGGGACGCGACGCCGGCCAGCCAGAGCCTGGAACGCATGGACATGCCTCGCCTTCGGGGACGCGCCGGCCGGCCGGGGGCTGGGGCGCGATCGGGTCGGGGACGGGACGGGCCGGGGGCGTGGGGCGAAGGGTGCGAGGCGTCGCCGGCGGGCGATCGAGCGATGGGCGCGGCGGCATCCTGCCGATTCGGGCCGATTCTCGCAAGCCCGACCCGGTTGTTTTGAAGAAAGCGACCTAGGCTTGACCTGGGAGGGCCCGTCGCGACGCCCCGGAGCCGGGGCGGCGACGCCTTCGAGCCCCGGGCGTCCCCCCCTCGATCCCAGGACCGAACCATGCTCGACCTCCACGCCCGCCGGACGCCCGCGATCCCCCCCGTTCCCTCCGAACCGCGCGTCGCGACCCGCCGGGGCCCCGACGCCTGGGCCGCGAAGGCCGCCGATCGGCTCCGCTCGGCGGCCGAGGGGCTGGCCCTGGGCTGGCTCGGCGACTCGGCCGTCGACCAGCTCGCCGGGGTCGCGGCGGTGGCCCGGGAGCCGGACGAGGTCCGCGTGGCCCTGGTCCGGCTCGCCTGCCTGGCCTCCGGCGCCGACCGGGCCGAGCTGGTCACCGACGCGGACGGGCGGGCCGCCCGGCGGCTGGCCTCGTGGCCGGGTCCGCCCGCCTCGGCCCACGCCCCCCAGCCCGGTTCGGGCCCGCGAGGGCCGCTGGCCCGCCCGTCGGGCCGGGGGCCGCGCGACCGGGCCGCCGCGGCGACGCTCCAGTTGCCGCTCAGGGCCGGCGACGCGACCTTCGGGACGCTCCGCCTGACGTCGAGCCGCCGCCGGTCCTGGCCCGACCGGGTCGTCCGCCGGCTGGCCACGCTCTGCGCCCTGGCCGCCGCCGCCGAGCGCGGCCTCGCCGCCCAGGCCCGCCCCGAAGCCGACCCGGCCTCGATGATCGACCCCGAGGTCGGCCCGAGGGGCTCGACCCTGCTCGGGGCCTTCCTCGGCTTCGCCCTGGCCCAGGCCCGCCGGCGGGCCGAGCCGGTCGCCCTCATGGACGTGGCCGTCGACCGCCTGCCGGCCCTCAACGAGCTGCTCGGCGGGGGGCTCGCCGCCGAGGCCGTCGCCCGGGTCGCCCGCGCGATCAAGGCGACGGTCCGGGCCAGCGACGTCGTGGTCCGGCTCGAAGACGGGCGGCTCGCCGTGATCCTGCCCAACGCCTCGGCCGAGGCCGCCGCACGGGTCGCCGAGGCCGTCCGCGCCGCGATCCGGCGGGCCGGCACCCCCTCGGAGACCATGCCGGCCCTGACCGCCTCGATCGGCGTGGCCACCTTCCCCGACCACGCCCACGACGTGGCGACCCTCCGCGCCGGGGCCTCGTCCGCCCTGACCCGGGCCAAGGCCGGGGGGCACGACCGCTCCGCCATGCCGGCCTCGCACGGGTCGATCCCTTGATGGATCGCGACGGGTTCGGGTTGACGGATCGGGCCGGGGCGTCTAGGGTCACGTCGCCTTCGCTGGCGGTCGTTGATCTCGCCCCTCTCGCGATCTCAATGAAGAGGCGAATGTCCCCGGGTCGCGCGTTTCCCCCGGACGCGGAAGCTCGACGGCCAAGGCACCCTGCCGGGCCCCGAGGGCCCTCGGGCGATCACGGACGAACAGGCCCCGGTCGGACCGCCGCCCCCATTCGACGGGCGTGGGCGAGCCGCCCGGGCCGGAAAGATTCCGGAGGCCGCGGGATGGATGTTTTCTGCGTCGGGATGTATCGGGCGTGCTCGACCTGGCAATACGAGGTGATCGCCCACCTGTTGGAGCGGCACCGCCTCGGGCGTCGCCTGGGCTACCTCACGGGCGAGCAGTTCGCCGCCCTCGATGACCGCGAGCCGGACGACGGCGACTGGCGGGTCCTGAAGTCCCACGAGGGGCACCCCCGGTTCGCCCGCGCCCTGGCCGAAGGGCGGGCCATCGCCGTTTACGCCCATCGGGACGTCCGCGACGTCGCCTTTTCGCTGGCCCACAAGCGGAAGCTCGACTTCGAGACGCTGGTGACGCAGGGGATGGTCCACCAGGTCCTGGCCAACGACCGCTACTGGGCCGGGCGTCCCCGATCGATCGCCCAGCGGTACGACCGCCTGGTCGCCGAGCCGTCGGCCGGCATCGAGGAGCTGGCGCGGCACCTGGGGATCGCCCTGGCCCACGGCGAGGCCGACGAGGTCGCGGCCGAATACTCGTTCCAGGCCAACCGCCGCCGGACGATCGAGCTGGGCCGGCGGCTCCAGAGGGGCGGGGTCGACCTCGACGACCCCTCGGTCACCCAGGCCCACGACCGCCGGACGCTCCTACACTGGAACCACATGCGGGAAGGCCGGGTGGGCGACTGGCGCGACCGGGCCACCCCCCGCCAGCGCGCCGTCCTGGCCAGGATCTGCGGCCCCTGGCTCGACCGGAACGGCTACGAGCCCGACGATCCCGAGGCCATCGCCTCGGCCCTGGCGGCCGAGCCCGTCACGCCGGCCGAGTCGCTCCGATGGGAATGGGCGATGGCCCGCGGGCGGGTCGCCTGCGAGCTGCGCCGCCTGTCGCTCCGCTTCCCCGGGCTGGCCCGATCGGTCAAGCCCTTCCTCGGGATCGCCCCCGAAGCCCCGCTGGCCCCCCCGGCCCCGGTCCCGTTGCCGGCCGGCGCCCGGGTCGACCGCAAGGGCGCGACCCCGACGCCCCACCTCGGCAAGGCCCCGGTCTTGCGGGCCTCGGCCGATGGTTGAGAGATGGAAGGGGCCATTCAGGGGGTCGACCCGGGATGCCTGGCGAGGTTCCGGGCATACTGGACGATCTCGGCTGGGCTCAACGGCTTGATCCGGGCCCCGAGGGAGTCGGCCGCGTTGATGACGACGTTGGCGATCAGCCCTTGGGCCAGGGTCCCGGGGTGGAGCTGGTCGGCCAGGACGAAGTTGTGATAATCGTTGCCGGTGGTGGTCAGGTTGAGCGTCGTGGGGCCGAAGGGCAAGCTCGACTGGCCCGCCGCCGAGGCCCCCACCGCGGCCAGGTCGGCCAGGGCGACCCGGGGGGTGGTGGTCGCGACCTGGCGGATGTGGGCGTTATAAACCTGGACCTGGGCCTCGACGGCGGCGACGGCCTGCTGGGCCAGGGGAATCCCGAGGTACTGGCTGATGATCGGGATCTGGTTGAGGTCGGCCACCGTGGCCGCCACGACCTTGACGTTGGGGCTGGCCGCCAGCAGGGTCGTCACCGTGGTGTCGAAGTTGGCCTGGGCGGTCGCCTCGACCGCCTGCGACTGCTCGGCGAAGTTGGCGGGAATGCCGGCCGTCGGCAGGGCGACGGCCGTCGCTTCGAGGAAGTAGAGGAAGTCGTTGCTCCCCTCGTTCACCGAGGCGTAGCCGACCTTGCCCGCCTTGACCTGCGCGACGAGGCCGGGAAGCTGGTTGAGGACGACGTCGGTCGTCGTCGAATTTTGCAAGGCCCAGTTGTTGGCGAAACCCTGGTCGCGGGGCAGGCCGCGGCTCTTGGTCGTGAAGCCGCCGAAGTCGACTTTCCGGGTCTGGGCCACGATCTCGACCCAGTTCCTCGCCCGGCTCCGGTCGGGCGGGTAGAACCGATATTCGTCGGTCAAGCTGTCGCCGACCGCCCCGAAGCCGCTCGGCACCCTGACCGGCACCGGGGCATGCGTCCGCTCGGCCGCCACCGCGCGGTGGCCCAGGGGCGTCGATCCCGGATGGCTCATCGCGACCCGGGCCTCCAGCGCCTCGAAGGCCCAAGGCCGTTTCCCCGCTCGCCTCGCCATCATCGCCCCTTTCGTCGCGTCGCCCCGGTGGATCGGGACGGGATCTCTCCCGGCCCCCCTCAGGTTAACATGTCCAGGGGAGTCAACCTAGAGGACTTGCACAATTTGAGCGGATTTGCGGGAACTCACGCCGCGCGCGAAAACGGGGGTCGCCGGCTTCGATCCGGCGACCCCCGTGTCTGGCCTGGGCTGTTGGATCGGATCGAAGACGACCTCAGGCCCCGCGGCGACGGGCGAGGGCCAGGCCACCGAGGGCGACGGCGAAGACGACCAAGGTCGAGGGCTCGGGCGTCGGGGTCGGCGAGAGGACCTCGGCGGCGGGGGACGGGGCGAGCATCTGGGCGGCGGCGGTGGTGGGAGTCCTGGCCGTATTGGTGGCCTGGGTGGGGGACATCGCCCACGATGGCGGCAGCTTCAGGGCGCCGAACCGGATCGGGAAGGTGTAGCGGGTGACGTGGTCCATCGTGTGGGCTTCCAGGCCGCCCAGCTTGATCGAGTCGACCGTGGCCACGACGTTGGACTGGCCGGCCGGGGAGACGGTGCCGTCGAGGTGGCCCCGGAGCAGCAGGCTGTTGAGGGTCACGCTCTTGAGGTGGAGCGAGTTGCCGAGCTTGGGAAACGCCTTGCCGAGCAGCGGGACCTGGGACGTCTTGTCGAACTCGGGCGCCTTGATCTCGACCACGAATGGCGTGCCGGTGTAGGTGGTCGGGAGGCCGTTGGTGGTCGCCGAGGCGGGAAGGACGAACTCGCCGAGCTGGATCGGCTGGCCCGAGGCCGGGGTATAAATGCCGTTGGTCACGCCCTGGAACTGGAGCAGGGCGGGGCCGGCGACGCTCGCCGGGGCGGCCTGGATCTCGACCGCGCCCGTCGTGTTGTAGGCGAACGAGGCGGTCGACGGCGGCGGCGTGGTGACGTGGTGCTTGGTCGCGCCCCGGGCGGAGATCGGGGAGAAGACCGAGCCGATCGCGAGGGCCACGGCCGCGGCGCGAGCGGCCGCGTCGAGTTTCGATCCACGCATGGGCACTTCCTTGTGGAGGAGCGAGAATCGCGGGGTGGGCCCGACCTTGGGAGGCCCCGCGGGGGTGCGAAAGACGGGCCGCGCCCGGGCGTCCCGTCGCGGCGGTTCCCCCTTTCCCGGTCGGAAAGGGGGGCGGAGGTCCGGACTTTCCGGCGGGCCCGGTTCAGGCCGCGCGGCGGAGCTTGCGCCTCAGGGCCCAGCCGGCCAGGGCCGCGGCGAACGCGGCGATCGACGTGGGCTCGGGGGCCGCGGGCGGCAGCGGGAAGCCGGGGATGACAACCTGGGCCGTCAGAAGGCTGTAGCCGTCGATCGGACCGTTGGGGGCGGTGATCCCTTGCGGGACGCTGATCTTGAGGTCTTCGACCGGGAACGGCGGGGTGTTGGTGTAGCCGCCGATGGTGGCATCGATCGAGGTGACCGTCGCGTACATGCTGGACGCGCCGGCCCCGGTGATCGAGCCGTTGAAGACGCCCGAAATCTTGTAGTCGGCGTAATTGGCGAAAGCGGTCGGGTAGACCAGGCCCGGCACCGGGGGCTGGTAGTCGTGGACGATCAGGTCGATCGTGAAGGGGGTGTTGTTGTAGGTCAGGGTCGCGGACGAGGGCAGGGGGCTGGCCTGGATCATCCCGAGGATGAACGAGCCCGGGGTCGTCAGCGTGTTGGTGCCGGTGTCGGGCTGGCCGAGGAACTGGACCGGGGTGTCGCCGGTCATGCCGGCGATGTCGCCGGAGGTCGAGTAGGCGAACGTCTGGACCGAGGCGGCGGCGAGGGCCGTCGGGACGGACGGGCCGGCGAGGGACAGGGTGGCGGTCAGGGCTGCGATCGCGAGGCGGGGCATCATGCGCCACATTGGGGGTCGATCTCCGGTGATCAAAAGGCGACGCCGGCGGCAAAACCTTCGGCGCGTCGCGTGAGGGGGGAAAGTCGGTGGAGGTTCACGGGTCGAATCATCGGGACGACGGCGGTGGGCGGCCGGCCTCGCCCGCCGGGGGTCGCGTCGCCCCACCTGGACGAATCCAGGGGGACGACGCGACTCCGGCGGGCGGGCCGGCGGGGTTGGCATGGGCCCGGCGTCAGGCCGACTTGCGGGCCGAGCGGAGCCGATGGCGGAGGCCCAGGCCGATGATCGAGGTCGCCAGGATGGCGAACGTCGTCGGCTCGGGCGTCTGGACGTCCACCCCGCCCGAGGACGGCAGCGGGGTCGGGGTCGCCCCGGCGTAGATGGTGGTCAACTGGCCCTGGATCGTCGTGTGGCCGTCGAACGTCGTGGACGGGACCAGGCCGAGCGAGTTGTTCAGCACGGCCAGCGTGCTCTTGTAGCTGCCCTTGCTCGGGTCGGACGTCGAGAAGGCCGGGCTCTCGCCCGGCGTGAACGTCGCGGTCACGCTCGACTGGTCGCCGGTGACGGTGCCGTTGAGGACGCCGCTGAGCATGATCGGGGCGGTGCTGCCGAAGGCGAACTTGTCGGTCCCGTTGACGACCCCGACCGGGTTGTAGGTGATCGTGAACGGGGTGTTCGCGTAGGTCGTCGAGGCCCCGGGGCTGAGGGTCGAGACGGTGAACTGGCCCAGGGACACGAACGAGTTCAGGCCGAAGGCGCCGTTGGTGACCACCCCGAAGCCCACCGGGCCGGTGGCGGGGGCGCCGCCGACGCTGGTGATCCCCGTGGTGCCGATCGTGGCCGTCGTGCTGTAAACCTCCTCGGGCGACGAGCTGACCGGCACCGCGACCGGGGCCGGGACCGTGGCGCCGCTCGTGGTCATCATCGTCTTCGAGGTCGCCGCCCGGGCGTCCGCGCCGAGGACCGCCAGGGCGAAGGCCGAGGTCCCCAGAACCATCCTGCCGAGAGTCTTGCGCATCGTTTCCGTACTCCTGAAACTGTGTCGTGCCCAAGCCATCCCGTAGCCTTCGAGGGGAATCGGGCCACCTTGGATACGACGACGGGCCTCGTCCCCTCCGGGGACTTCAAGGGCCCGAACATCCGCCGGAGCTGGGGCATGGACGTGCCCCGTCCCGGCGGACCGTCGGGATGCGTCTTCGAACCGTCTGGGGGGAAATCTCGAGATGGGCGACGCGGCGGCGATCCTTGCCTCGATCCGACTCGGGAATCCTTTCCTCACCCCGGAACCCTCACGGGGTGTGTCGAATTCCTCCGCCTCCCCGGACAGGGGCCCCGGCAAGGAGCGAGTCCTCGCCGGTCCCGACCGCGGCGGCGGAAGCGAACCGGCGGGACAATAATCGGGATCGCCCCCGGAGTAAACCTCAAGTCGCCGGGATTTCTCGCCGAGATCGGACGGGTCGGCGCGGCGCCCCGGTTCGTCAGGCGCGGACGACCGGATTCCGGAGCGTCCCCAGGCCGTCGACCTCGACCTCGACGACGTCGCCGGGCTGGAGCCAGACCGGCGGCTTCCGCGCCATCCCCACGCCCGGCGGCGTCCCGGTGAAGATCAGGTCGCCCGTCTCCAGCGTCATGATCCGCGACACGTAGGCGATCGTCTCGGCGACGCCGAAGACCATCTGGTCGGTGTTCGACTCCTGCATCGTCCGGCCGTTGAGCCGGAGGCGGATGCCCAGGGCGTGGGGGTCGGGGACCTCGTCGGGGGTGACCACGGCGGGGCCGATCGGGGCGAAGGTGTCGAAGGTCTTGCCCGCCATCCACTGCTTGCCCGGCTTCCCGAGCTGCCAGTCGCGGGCCGACACGTCGTTGCCGATCGAGTAGCCGCCGACGTGCTCCAGGGCCCGCTCCCGGGGGATGTCGCGCCCCTTCTTGCCGATGACGACGACCAATTCGGCCTCGTAGTCGACCTCGCGGCTCGCCGCCGGCAGGACGATCGGGGCGCCGTGGCCGATCAGGGCCGTGGCGAACTTGCCGAACAGGATCGGCTCGGCGGGGACCTCCATGCCGCTCTCGGCCGCGTGGTCGCGGTAGTTCAGGCCCAGGCAGATGATCTTGCCCGGGTCCGGGATCGGCGCCAGCAGGGTACACCGGGCCGGGTCGTGCTTCCAGCCCCCCCGGGGCAAGGCCGCCTCCACCATCCGGAGCCCTTCCGGCCCCATGTCCAGGATCTCCTTGACGGTCCTCGGCAGGGTCGGGTCGGAGAAGTGGATGTCGACGTAAGCCCCCTCGAACTCGCCGCACGCCTTGGGCCCTTGCTCGCCCATCGGCCCTTGCTCGGTCAGGACGGTCACCAATCGCATCGTCGTCGCCCCCAGATGGACCGCTCGCACCGGCCCCGTCCCAGTCGCCGAGGCCGCCCAACGGATCTCGCCCCTCGCCCCGAGGCCGGTCCTTCGAAGGGTCGCCGGCCCGCGCGCCATCTCCGACGTCTGTCATTGACCGGCGACCCGGGCGGCGATAGGCTCGATCGCGTCGGATTCCGGATCTGTTATACGCGAGGGGCGAACGATGGGCGTGGCGACTCGACGACCGGGGCCGAATTGGGCGACCGCCGCGCTCCGGGCGGCGGGCCGCCGCCCCGGGGTCGCGGCGATCGGGGCGGCCTTGCTGGTCCTGGCGGGCCTCGGGATCGGGTGGGCGACCCAACTTTGGAGCCTGCCCGACGTCGGCGACCCGTTCGACGTCGCCGCCTTCGAGGCCCACCGGGTCCCCGATGACCGCAACGCCTTCATCGAGTACGAGCCGGCCGCGTCGCTGCTCCGGGCGGCCCGGAAGGGCACGGTCGGGCTCCAACGCGCGACCTACTCCGAGGAGTGGTCCAAGGCCGGCCAGCCCTGGCGGGATCTCGTGGCCAAGGCCCGGCCGGCCCTCGACCTTTGGCGAGTCGGCACGGAGAAGCCCGACTTCCTTTACCACCACCCGGACGGCCTGAGCTTCAACACTCTCCTGCCGGTGAGCCAGGAACTCAGCCAACTGGCCAAGCTCGCCGTCCTGGAAGGGTCGAGGTTGGAGTCCGAAGGGGACATGGCCGGGGCCTGGGGCTGGTATCGCGCGGCCCTCCGATCGAGCCGCCACAGCGGCCGGCACGGTTTCATGATGGAGCGGCTGATCGCCGCCGGCGGCATGCACCCACCGGCGGCCAAGGCCTTGACCCGATGGGCGGCCGACCCCCGGGTCGACGCCCCCCTGCTCCGCCGGGCCCTGGCCGAGGTCATCGCCATCGACGCCCTGACCGCGCCCCGATCCGACGCCCTGAAGCTCGATTATCTGGTCTTCGTCCATTCCCTGAACGACCCCGACCTGCTGGAACTCCTCGCGTACGAGAAGCGGCCCGGCGACCCGACCGACTGGGCCGAGGGACTGCCGGTCCCGAAGCCCGTCAAGAAGACGGTCCAGGCCGTCCGCCTGGTGGCGAGCGACGACCGCGAGCGGAGCCTCCGGGTGATCCGCCTGTTCCTGGCCAACTGGCTGGCGGAGGTCGACCGGCCGCTTTCCCGCCGGGTCCCGCTCGCCCGGACCGACCCGCCGATCTACGCCCCCGACCCGACCGCGCCCCCCGCCGCCCGGGCCTTGACGCCCGAGCGCCTGGCCCGCTGGCACGATTCGACGCTCCTGGCCCGCCCATTCGTCTCGTTCCTGACCAGCGGGTTCGCCCCGATCGAGCGCGAGCGGACCCGCCAGGCGAAGCTGGTCGTCCACCTGGCCGACCAGCTCTATCGACGCGATCACGGCGGGCCGCCCCCTTCGCCCGCCGCCCTGGTCGGGCCGTATCTGCAAGCCCTGCCCGAGGGGCTCGACGGGCCCGCCGACTTGCCGGGGCCCCGCCCTTGAGGGGACCGGGTCGATCAGCGGCGGAGGCGCCGCGACAGGTCGCGGGCGACGGCGGAATCGGGCTGGAGGCGGAGGGCCTTGTCGGCGACCAGGCGGGCCTGGGCGGGGTCCCGGTCGGCTTCGAGGGCCAGCGCCAGCCCGAGGAGGACGTCGGGCCGGTCGCCCAGGCGCTCGGCGGCGAAGCGGAAGTCGTCGACGGCCGGCCGGGCCTCCTTCTTGGCGAGGTGGACCAGCCCCCTCTGGTAGCGGACCTCGCCGTCGTCGGGGGCGATCTCCGACGCCTGATCGAGCCGGACGAGGGCCTGGTCGGGCTGCCCCTGGCCGAGCTGGAGCGCCGCGACCCGGACCATCGCCGGGGCCGAGGCGGGGTTGAGTTCGAGCGTCCGGAAATAGGCGTCCAGGGCGTCGTCGGCCCGGCCGAGCCGTTCCAGGACCCGGCCTCGGGCGAAGTGGGCCTCGGGCTGGCGCGGGTCGACCTCGATGGCCGTCTCGAACCGGCGGAGGGCCGCCTCGGGGCGATCGAGCCGGGCGTCGACCTGCCCCAGGCCGATCAGGGCCCCGACGTACTGGGGCTCGATCGCCAGGGCCCGGCGGTACGAGGCCTCGGCCTCGGGGAGATCGTCCTGGAGCTGGAGGACCTTGCCGAGCAGGAAGTGGGGCTCGGCCGATCGGGCCGACCGGGCGGCCCAGCGGACCAGGTCGGCCCGGGCCTGGACGTAGTCGCCCCGGTCGATCGCCGCGGTGGCCGCCACGCGCAATTCCTGCCGCTCGGAGGCGGCCGCGGTCATCTCCTCGGCCTTCTCGCGGCGGAGCCGGGCCCCGACGCAGCCGGGCAAACAGCCGAGGGCGACGCACCAACCGGCGATGACGGCCCGTCGCCCCATGCGGCCCCTTCCCTGTTCGGGGTGAACCCGGTCCGCGACCCGGCACCGGGGATTTCGACAAGAACGGACGGGCGAGTTGAACCGGATCGGCCGATTCGTCGGGTCGGGAGCCCGACGCCCGGAGCGCCGCAGGATAGGTCCCCGGCCCCCCTCGGTCAATCCCGATCGCGATCGGGACCCGGGTTGGGGCGTACCGGTGGGTTCTCGGGTTCGCGCCCGATTGGCCATTGGCAAGGTACCGACCAAGTGGGTTGGTATGAAATAGGGGCCACACGACTGCAATCATGCACGACCTGGCCCCAGGCCTTTTCATTGGGCGCGGTGAGGCGAAGCCTCATGATGGCTCGTTTCGTCGTGGAAGCTCGCCAGGTTGATCCGGACCATTCGGGAATCGTCGAGATTGACGTAAGCGGTTCAAAATCAAGCTTGTCGGCAAGATTATCGTTTTTTTGGGCTCGGATTATCCCCTTTTTTTCAGAGACCAGATGTCCGTCTCGACCTTCCGGGGATCGCCAGGCCCGGGCGGCCTGGGCGGGTCGACCTCGGGGAGGTCGTCGGGGCCGACCCAAGAATCCGCGGGGACACCCGGGTCGATCTCGATTTTCAGAGCAGGCTGATCGGGTCCACGTCGATGGCCAACTCCACCCCATTGGGCGGGGGGAATCGGGGCGGGATGGCGTGGAGCAAGTCCTGGAGCGGCTTGGGGGAGGGGCAGCGCATCCGGAGGTGGAAGCGGTACAGGTCGCGGATCTTCTCGACCGGGGCGGGGACGACGGCGGTGATGACGACGACGGGGGGTTTGGCCTCCATCAGGGCGTGGTGGAGGTCGTCGAGGTAGGCCTTGACGGCGAGGGCGTCGGCGCCCCGGGCGATCAGGCGGACGAGGCGGCCGAAGGGGGGCATCCCGTGCTTCTGACGATCGTCGAGCTCGCCGACGACGAAGCCGAGGTAGTCGTGGGTCCGGGCGTGGGCGATGGCGGGGACGTCGGGGCTGTAGGTCTGGACGAGCACCTTGCCCGGCCGATCGCCCCGGCCGGTCCGTCCGGCCACCTGGGTGACGATCTGGAAGGTCCGCTCGGCCGCCCGGAAGTCGGGAAGATGCAGCGCCGTGTCGGCGTCGACGACCCCGACCAAAGTCACGTTGGGGAAGTCGAGCCCCTTGGCGATCATCTGGGTGCCGAGCAAGACCCGGATCTCGCCGCTCTTGAAGGCGGCCAGGGCCCGCTCGTGGCTCCCGTGGCCGCGCATCGTGTCGGAGTCCATCCGCCGGGCCGCGTGGTCGGGGAACGCGGCGCGGACCTCGCGTTCCAGCCGCTCGGTGCCGAGTCCCCCATAATAGAGGAGCTTCCGGCAGGTCGGGCAGGCCGGCAGGCGGTCGATCTCGGCGTCGCAGAAGTGGCAGACCAGCTTCCGCCGCCCCTGGTGGTAGGTCAGGCTCACGTCGCAGGCCCGGCACTTCAGGACGCTCCGGCAGCCGGGGTTGACGCACACGGCGTAGGTGTTGAACCCCCGCCGGTTGAGGAGCAAGATCACCTGGCCGCCGCCGTCGAGGGCCTCGGTCATGGCCGCCTTGAGCGGGCCCGACAGGATCACCCCGGGCGGCTTCTCGTACCGCATGTCGATCAGGGTGACCTCGGGCATCGGCCGGGAGCCGACCCGCTCGTCCAGCGCGATCCGGGTATAGCGGCCGGTCCGGGCGTTCCGCCAGGTTTCCAGGGCGGGCGTGGCCGATCCCAGGATCACGGGCACCCCTTCGAGCTGGGCCCGCTTCACGGCCACGTCGCGGGCGTGGTAGCGGGGGACGGTCTCCTGCTTGAAGGTCCCCTCGTGCTCCTCGTCGATCACGATCAGGCCGAGCTTCCGCGTCGGCGCGAAGACCGCCGACCGGGCGCCGACGACGACCTGGACCTCGCCGGCGGCGATGCTCCGCCAGTGCCGATGGCGCTCCCCCTCGCTGAGGTGGCTGTGGAGGACGGCCACGCGGTCGAACCGGCGGCGGAACCGGCGGATCGTCTGCGGCGTCAGGCTGATCTCGGGGACCAGGACGATCGCCTCGCGCCCCCGGGCCACGACCTCGTCGATCGCCCCGAGGTAGACCTCGGTCTTGCCGCTGCCGGTGACCCCGTGGAGCAAGAACGTGGCGAACCCGGCCTCGCCCCGGAGGGCGGGCCCGAGCGTGGCCAGGGCGGCTTTCTGCTCGGCGGTCAGCTCGGGCGGCGGGCGGCGGGCTTCGTCGCCATCGTCGGAGTGGGCCGGGGCCCCAATCCGCCGCTTGACCGTGTGGATCAGCCCACGCTTCCGGAGAGTGTCGACCGGCCCCGGGCCGCACTTGGCCCGCTGGCAAACGTCGGCGATCGTCAGCGGGACATCCGAGCGGGCGACGAGGTCGAGGATCTCGGCCTGCTTCGGGTTGAGCCCGGGCGCGACGTCGCCGAGCCGGACGCGGGTCGATTCGGGGACCGTCAGGCAGGTCCAGACCCGGGTGCCGGCCTGCTTCTTGACCCCCGCCGGCACGACCGCGTCGAGCGCCTGGCCCCAGGCGCAGGCGTAGTAACCGGCGATCCAGCGGGTCAGGTCGAGCATGGCCCCGTCGATCAAGGGCGGGTCGTCCAGGACTTCGAGGACGTCCTTGACCCGGGCCGGGTCGACCTCGGCCGAGTCGTCCACCCGGACGCAATAGCCGACGCTCGGCGTGTTCCCCCGCCCCAGCGGGACCCGGACCCGCTGGCCCGGCACGACCGCCGCCGCGAGCCGGGCGGGAATCCGGTACGAGAAGACCTGGACGACCGGCCGGTTGAACACCACGCCGGCGAACGGCCCCTCGACCGCGGCCGGCGCGGGGGCCTCGGCCTCGTGCTCGAACAGCGCGGCCTGGCGGCCGTCCCTGGTTCCGTTGACAACTCGCATCGGCCCGCCCTATCCTCGCCTCCCGGGTCCGACCGCCCGGCGTCCGTTCGATTCTAAACGCCTGTCCATTTTTCCGCGAGTCCGAGGAGCACGCCGGCGATGCGACTTGGGGTCTACGGCGGCACGTTCGACCCGATCCACCTGGGGCACCTGATCCTGGCCGAGGCGTGCCGGGAGGCGTGCCGGCTGGATCGGGTCTGGTTCCTGGTCACCGGCTCGCCGCCGCACAAGCTCGGCGGGCGGACCGACGTGGCCCACCGCCTGGAGATGGCCCGCCTGGCCGTCGCCGGCCACCCCCATTTCGAGGTATCCGACCGCGAGGCCCGGGGTCCGGGCCCGCATTACAGCGTCGAGACCCTGGAAGCCCTCCGCGCCGAGCGGCCCGACGACGACCTGTTCTTCCTGATCGGGGCCGACAGCCTCGTCGATCTACCCCATTGGCGCGAGCCGGCTCGGATTCTCGAGCTGGCCGGCCTGGTCGTGGCCAATCGCCCGAGCTTCGAGCCCCCCGCCGTCGACGCGCCGGCCGACGCCCGGCCGATCCACCACGTCGCCATCCCGCCCATCGGGATCGCCTCGCACGAGATCCGCCGCCTCCGCCACGAAGGCCGATCCGTCCGCTACCAGGTCCCCCGGGCCGTCGAGGCGTACATCGACGCCCACGGCCTGTATCGACCTGATATCATCGAAGATCGGCCGAATGCTCACCCGACCGAACGGAGGACCGGACCGCCATGAGCATCGATATCCCTTCCGTGGACTCCCCGAGCCTCGATCGCCCCGGACGCATCCGGCGACGCCCCCGGGATCATCCGCCCGAGCCGCTCTTAGGCCCCCCCAACGTCAATTATCCCGATTGCGACGGGCGAGCCATGGCCGACAACACCCTCCAGGATGATTGGATGGACACCATCAAGGGGGGGCTCACCGTCCTGTTCCGCGACGATCCCGACGTCTTCGTCGCCTCCAACCTGATGTGGTATCCCGTCGAGGGACGCAACCGGAGGCGCCTGGCGCCCGACGCGATGGTCATCTTCGGCCGTCCCAAGGGGTACCGGGGCTCCTACATCCAGCATCGCGAAGCCGGCATCCCGCCGCAGGTCGTCTTCGAGATCTGGTCGCCCGGCAACCGTCGCCGGGTGATGGACTACAAACGCCAGTTCTACGAGCGGCATGGAGTCGAGGAGTACTATCTCTTCGAGCCTTACAAGATCCAGCTCGACGGCTGGATCAGCGAAGGGGGCGCGTTCCAGCCCATCGCCCAAACCTCCGGTTGGGTCAGCCCGAGGCTGGGCATCCGGTTCGAGTTGGGCGAAGACCTGACGATCTTCGGCCCCGACGGCCGTCCCTTCGTGAGTTTCGAGGAAAACGATCGCCAACGAGTCCAGTCCGAGCAGGCCGCCCGCCGGGAAACCGACCGCGCCGACCGCGAGGCCGAATCCGCCCGCCAGGCGATCGAACTCGCCGACCGCGAGGCCGAATCCGCCCGCCAAGCGATCGAACTCGCCGACCGCGAACGCTTCCGCTCCGAGCGGCTGGCGGCGCAGCTCCGGGCGCTGGGCATGGAGCCCGAAGCGTGAGGGGTGGTATACTGATCCGGGGGCGTTGAGCCTCGAATCCCAGAGGATCGCGAGCGACACCGAACCATGCGCGTCTTGTCCGGCATCCAGCCTTCGGGCGCCCTGCACATCGGCAACTACTTCGGGGCGATCCGGCAGTACATCGACCTCCAGCGGGGCAACGACGCCTTTTATTTCGTGGCCGACTACCACGCCCTGACCAGCGTCCGCGACGCGGGGCGGCTCCGGGGGCACGTCTTCGACGTGATCGTCGACCTGATGGCGCTGGGGCTCGACCCCGAGGTCGCCACGCTGTTCGTCCAGTCCGACGTGCCCGAGACGACCGAGCTGGCCTGGCTCCTGTCGACGGTCACGCCGATGGGCTGGCTGGAAAAGTGCGTCAGCTACAAGGACAAGGTCCAGCAGGGCTTGCCCGCCGAGCATGGCCTGTTCGCCTACCCCGTGCTCCAGGCGGCCGACATCCTGTTATACGACGCCGACGTCGTGCCCGTCGGCCAGGACCAGAAGCAGCACCTGGAGGTGACCCGCGACATCGCCGAGCGGTTCAACCATACCTACGGCGAGACCTTCAAGCTGCCGAAGCCGTTGATCCTCGGGGCCGTCGCCGTGGTGCCCGGGCTGGACGGGCGGAAGATGTCCAAGAGCTACGACAACACCATCGAAATCTTCGACGACCCCAAGACCATCCTCAAGAAGTGCAAGAAGATCGTCACCGACAGCACGCCGGTCGACGCGCCCAAGGACCCCGACGCCGACAACCTGTTCGCGCTCTGGAAGCTGTTCGCCCCCGAGGCCGAGGTGGCCGAGGTCGACGCCCGCTACCGGGCCGGCGGGATCGGCTACGGCGAGGTCAAGACGCGCCTGGCCGAGCACATCACCCGCCGCTTCGCCGAACCTCGCGAGCGCCGGGCCGAGCTGGTCGCCCACCCCGCGCGGGTCGCCGAGGTCCGCCAGGCCGCCGCCGGGCGCGCCCGGCAGGCCGCCCGGGTCGTGCTCGACCGCGCCCGGGCCGCGTCCGGCGTGGGGTGAGATCGTCACCGCCGTTCCGGCCCGCCGGCCTTGGTGACGGCGGCGTCCCGGGGGGCGGGGGTCCGGCCGAGGATCTTGAGCCCGCTGGGGAGCAAGACCCGGGGGATCAGGGCGAGGTCGTCGCCGACGATGGGGGAGAGGACGGGGCGGCCGTCGGACCAGTAGCCGAGGTGGCGGAAAGCTTCGCCCTTGTCCGTCGCCTCGTCGAGGGTCTTGCCGGCGAAGGCGGCCTCGATGGTCAGGTCGGCCACCCGCCAGAGACCGGCGGTGTCGAAGGCGTTGACCTCGCCCTGCGCCATCTGGGCGGCGGGAAGGAGGCCGTCGCCGGTGTTGAACCGGGCGTGGGAGGCGGTCGGCGCGAAGTGGTCGGTCCGGAACTGGGGGGAGCCCCGGAGGTCGGTCCGGTACAGGATGAACTTCTTCCGGTCGAGCGGGACCGCCGTCGTGTCCGCGAAGATCTCGCGGGCCCGCTGGTCGCCGACGATCAGGTCTTTCTGGCCGGCGACGACGACCAGCAACGTCGACGCCGGGACGTTCGCCAGGTCGGGCCGGCGCGAGGTGAAGACTTCGCCGGGGAAGACGGCGACCACCGCCTTCGGCTCGGGCAGGTCGGCCTCGGCCGCCACGGCCGCCATCTGCGCGGCGAGGTTGCCGCCGGCCGAGTGGCCCACCAGCGCGAACTTGCTCCGGTCGGGACAGACGTGCGCCGGCGAGGTCGCCAGGACGTCCAGGGCGTCGCGGACGGCGACCAGGCCGTTGGGCAGGAAGTTGGCCGGCGGCGTCGACCAGTCGCGCTGGTACCGCGGGGCGATCACGATCCGCCCTTTGCGGACGAGGTGCTCGATCCAGGCCCCGTAAATGCCGGGGTTGACCGCGAACCAGCCGTGGTTGAAGACGACCACCGGGGCCGTCTTCGGGGTGGGCTCGGCCGGCTCGAACAACCAGTACGACCGGGGCCCTTGCCCCATCTCCATATTTCGGACCGACTTGTGGGGATAGGCCGCGGGCGGCTCGGCGGCTCCCGCGCGCGAAGCGGCGACGGCAATTGCGAGGGCGACCAGGCCGGCGGTTCTCCGGAGGCGCGGCCCGACGGTCCGGCTGGGGTGGGTCATGGCATCCTTGCCTTCGGGAGTCAAAGGCGGCGGGGACCCGGGCGGCGACGGCCGCCCGAGACCCCGCCGTCGGGGTCCGATCCTAATTCCGGGGGGCGATCTCGGGTCGGCCGGCGACCGATTTCGGGCGAGCCGCCCCGGGCTTCGTGTTCAGGTTGGCCGTCGGGGCCGGCGCGGGCGGCTTCGAGGCGCGGGCCGAGGGCGGCGGATACACCGTCTCCAGGAGCGACGACGACCAGATCCCGTGCCGCTCGTTGCCCGGGAAGTAGACCGGCTGGTCGAGCTTGAGGCTCGTCAAGCTCGTGAACCCCAACACGCAGAGCGGGAACTGGTGGATGTTCTCCATGTCGGCCAGGACGACCGGCTCGGACAGGGCCAACCCGGCATGGCGGAACGCCTTCTCGGCCATCTCGACGCAATACAGGTCGCGGTCGTCGGTCGACAGCTCGTAGTCGAACGGGACCTGCTTCTTGTAGACGTCGTTCAAGAACTCGACCACCTTGGGAATCCGGTCGCGATGCGCGGCCTTGAGCCGCTTGACGCCGAATGGCCCGGTGTTGTCGAGGACCCAGACCTTGAACGGCTGGCGGCGGACGCTGGCCTTGGTCGTGTCGTAGACGAACGGCTCGCCGCCCTCGATGACGACGGTGCCGATGTGCGAGAACTGGCTCCCGCTGATGTTGGCGATGAACCGGCTGAACGGGAAGAGGCCCCAAAGAATCCGGGCGTCGCCCCGCCGGAACAGGATGTCGCCGGTCTTGAGGACCTTGCGGCCCCACCCATCCCACTGCTTCATCAGCGGGCTCTCGGGGATCGGCGGCAACTGGCCCGACTGGCGCGCGGCGGTGGCGACGGGACCCCAAGGGTTGCCCTGCCATCCGGGCGGGATGAGCCGGTCGGTCGGCTCCATGCTGTCATGGCGTCCGGCATACGCCATCATCAACCAGAGCAAGGCCCTCATGCGAATATCCTCGGTCCAGGGCAAGAGCATCCCGGTGCGGGGCGACCCTCGGGGGCCTGGGGACGTTCTCGGATGGAAGGGGCGACGCGGCTTGCGCGGGGGACACGACCCTGCGGGGACGTTATCGTATCCGATCCGGCGGGCCGTTCGCCATCCTGTTCTGGCCCAACCTTCGAAAATCCGCAAGGTCGAAGTCGGCGCGATTGCGGCGGTGGCGAGGGATCGGGGACGCCTTTCGACTTTTTCCGGAAACTTTGCAGTTCGCGGGTCGACCGGCCGATCGAACTTTGATAGGTAGGAACCTGTCACCAGAAGTCGAGGGCCCGACGGCCCGTCCCCGGCTCGCAAGGACGCGGGCGAGGACGGATCTCGTCGGAAGCCCGGGGGCACGATGAGCCGCATGCGCACAGGAAGGCGCGACCTGATATCAGCCTGCGGGATGGCCCTGCTGGCCACCCTCGCCGGGGCGGCGCCGCCCGAGCCACGCTCGGCGCCCGCGGGCTCGTCGATCGAGATGACGCTCGAAGTCGACTGGGCCGCCCCGCCCCGGCTCGACGGCCATCCCGCGCCCTCCCCCGCGGCGACGGCCGAGCTTTCGCTCGGGTCGGGCCGGATCATCGAGGCCGTGGCCTGGCCGGGGCCGGACCCGGGGGTCAGGCCCCGGCCGGACGGGACGTGGTCGATCGGGTCGGGCCCTCGGGGGCGGGCCCGCGTCCGGGTCGAGGCCCCGATCGGCGCCGACCTGTCGGTCCGGGTCGCCGGGCAGTCGGTCCGGGTCCCGCTGGCGTCGGTCCTGGAAGGTCCCCAGCGGACCGGGCCGCTGTCGCCCGTCGAGGTGGGCGTGGAGCGGGTCCCCTGGGACGCGATCCGGGCCGAGGTGGGCGACACGGGGTTCGACGGCTCGGCCGAGCCCGGGGCCCCGATCCCGCTGGCGGTCGCCTTCCACGTCCTGACCCCCGAGCCCGACGAGGTGAACCTCCGGTGCTCGGCCGAGCTGAGGCCCGCCGGGGGGGGCGAGCCGACCTGGCGGCAGGACTGGCAAGAGGTGGTGGCCACCAACGTGGCCGCCCCGGCGAAACGGGCCTTGATCTTGCCGGCGGCCGGTCCGGAAGGGACCTATGTCCTGGAGATCAAGGCCTCGTGGGAGCCCGTGGCGGGCCCGGCCGGGTCGAGGCCGGGGCGATGGCTCCGGCGGCGGCGGGTCCCGACGCAGACGACCACGGCGAGCCGGCGGTTGACCCTGGCGGTCGTGGCCGCCCGGCCGATCGCGATGGCCTCGCCCCCGTCGAAGGCCGACATCGGCCCCGGCGTCGACGTCGACGCCATCGACCTGACCCGGGCCCTGGGGCATCGCCCGTCGGCGGCGGGCCGGGCCCCGGCGGACGGGCCGGGCCGGTGGTCGTGGGGCGTCCCGGATTCGGCCCTGGTCGAGGCCAACCTCCGCGACCGGCTCCGGGGCTGGATCAACCGGGTCGGGGTCGAGCCGTCGACGCTGGGCCCGGCCGACGGTTCGGGCCTGGCCTGGTCGGCCGTCGGGCTCCGCGTGCCCCACCCGGAGCGGCCCCACCGCCTGACATTGACGATCGCCGGCGGGCATCCCGCCGCCCTGGGCGTGGCCCTGGTCGCCGGCGGCGGCCCCGGCGGGCGCGGGCGGGTGGTGCTCGACGCCTGCGCCTCGGGGAGCCCGGTCCTCGACGGCGGGTCGCCGGTCACCTTCTCGTGGCCGGTCTGGCCCGACGCCGAGACTCCGGTCCTGGTCCTGGTCAATCGGAGCCCCTCGACCCCCGTCCAGGTCGGCTCGATCACCCTGACCGAGCTGGTCGACCTACCCCCCGCCCCGGCCCGGGCGGGCGCCGACCGGTCATTGGGCCTGCACCTGGCCACCCCCCGGGCGCTCGATCGCTTCGGCGGCGGCGACGACGCCACCGGGCACTTCGACCCCCTGGCGCAGGCGCGGAATCTGGCCACCTACCTGGCGCACCTCGGCGCCTCGACGGCCGTCCTGCCCGACGGCCTGGCCGACCGGGCCCGACGTCGCGCCTTGGGGGGCCAGGCCGTCGAGGATTCGAGCGGCCCCGACCGGCTCGACCTGCTGCTCCGGGTCCTGGGCCGCCGGGGGATGTCGGCCTGGGTCGACGTCGCCTTCGACGGCCCCCTGCCCGGGCTCCCCGCGCCCGACTCGGCCGAGGCCGCGGCCCGGGGGCTGGTCCGGGTCGACCGCCGGGGGGGGGGCGACGGGGCGAACTACCAGCCGATCCATCCCGAGGTCCGCCGGGCGATGGCGCGCAAGGTCGCCGAGGCCGTGGCGGCCCGCAAGGGCCGGGCCAACCTCGCCGGGGCCTTGATCCGGCTCGGCCCCGGCTCGACGCTCCCGGGCGGGCCCGACTCGGGGCTCGACGACGCGACCTATGCCCGGTTCCTGGCCGCCACGTTCGAGCCGGGCCCGGGCTCCCGGCCCGGCCAGGGGACCGACGACCCCGGCCGGTTCGAGGCGCGGGCCCGATTCATCGAGGCGTCGGGCCGGCTCCCCTGGCTGAGGTGGCGGTCCCGCGAGGTCGCCGCCACCTACGCCGCGCTGGCCGAGGCCGCCCGCCGATCCGCGCCGGGCTCGGCCCTGGCCGTGGTCACGCCCGGCCTGGAGCCCGGCCCGGCCGGCGACGAGGCCCGGCGGGTCGACCTCGCCGGGCTCGGCCCGGGCCAGGCCTGGCGCGGCGTCGGCCTCGATCTCGACGCCTGGCCCGCCGGCGACGGCGCCCCGATCGTCTTCCGAGGCGCCGGCCTTTCCGCCGACGACCTCGGCCACGACCTGGCCACCAGCCCCGAACTTGACGAGCAGGTCGCCGCCCGGCCCGGCCGGGGGGCACTGCTTGGGGTCGACGCCCCCGAGCCGTCGGCGGGCCCGGGCCGATCCCCCGGCATCCGGCTCGCGGCCGCGCCGATGGCCGAGGGGGCGGCGGGGGACGAACCCCTGGGGCATGCCCTGGCCGCCCTGGACCCGCGGCGGGTGGTCCTGGCGTCGTCGAGCGTGGCCGGGCACGAGGAGCGGGTCCGCCGGTTCGCCCGGGTCTTCGCCGCCTTGCCGGCCCCGGCGACGGGCCCGACCGAGCCCCGGCCCCCCTCCGGCGCCGTCGCCCGGGCGATCCGGTCGGGCTCCGACACGGTCCTGGCCCTGGCCAACGACACGCCTTATCCGATCCTCCTGGAGGCCGTCCTCCAGGCGCCGGCGACGGCGCAGGTGGACGACCTGGGCCGGGGCATCCGGCTCGACCCGGAGAAGGTGACGGGCACGACCCGGCTGGTGATCGAGCTGACGCCGTTCGGCGTGGCGGCGATCCGCGTCGGCTCGCCCGAGGTCCGGGTCGCGTCGGCGACGCCCCACCCCGGCCCGGCGGTCCTCGACGGGATGAGGGCGCATTACGAGGACCTTTCGACCTCGCTGGCCCGGCTCAACCAGCTCCTGGCCGGCGACCCGCCGCCCACCCCGGCGGCGCCGAGGCCGGGGCCGGTCAACCCCGGGTTCGAGCCCGACGCCGTCCAGCTCGTCGCGTCGCGGCCCGGGCCGGGCGTCGCGGGATGGGAGGTCGCCGGCGAGCCGGGCGGCGCGGTCGAAGTCGACCGCGACCGGCCGCACTCGGGCCGGGCGAGCCTCCGGCTCGACGCCAAGGCGGGCCCGGCCGCCGTGACGAGCCTGCCGTTCCGGCCCGAGGGGCGGTCCACCCTGGTCGTCCGGGCCTGGGTCCGGGCCGACCGCCCCGACGCCAGGGCCCGGGTCCGGGTCGACGGCCTGGCGGCGGGCCGCCCCTATTCCCGATGGTTCGACGTCCCGGCCCGGCTCGACTGGTCCGAGGTCCAAGTCCGCGCGGCGCAACTGCCCGACGAGGGGCTGGACTCGGCCCGGCTCCGGTTCGAGCCGATCGGCCCCGGGCGGGTCTGGGTCGACGACGTCGCGGTCGCCGGCGACGCCCTGAGCGAGTCGGAGCGGCTCAACGCCCGCCGCGACCTGATGGCCGCCCTGTCGGCCTACCGCGACAAGCGCTACGCCGACTTCGCTCGCCTGGCCGGCTCGCACTGGGCCCGCCACGTCGGCCCGGGGCCGGCCGCCGCCGCCGTGGCCGGCGACCGCTCGGGCGTGATCCGGACCGGCGACGCTTCCGCCCTTCCGCCCGCGCGCCGGCTCCGGTAAGATCGTCCCGACCATCGAGACGGATCGAGGAGGAGACGGCCGACGGGCCCCGACCGTGACCGGATCGCGTCGCCTGGCTTCGCCTGGCCCCCCCGCCGGAGGGCCCGGAGGAACCCGCGACGCGCCCCGATGCCGGTCCCCGGGCCCTTCGGGGAGGAGGGATTCGGGTGTTTGTCGCATGCAACACGCTCTGCTTCTCCGGGGAACCGCTGGCGAAGGCGCTCCGCCACATCGCCGACCTGGAGTTCCGCAAGGTCGACCTGGCCATCGTCGAGGGCGGCCAGCTCGCCCCGTCCGAGGTGGCCGACAGCCTCGAAGGGGCCCTGGCCAAGATCCGCCAGGGGCCGAGCATGACGCCGTCGGCGCTCGGGGTCGACTTCGGCGACCTCGAGACCGCCGCCTATCGCCGCCGGTTCGACGCGGTCTGTCGACTGGCCAAGGCCATGACCGTGGCCGTCGTCACCGTCCCGGCCGGCCCGTCGGGGACCCCCTACGACGACGAGGTCAGGCGGCTCACGGCGTTGGCCGGCCACGCCTCGCGCGAGGGGCTGGTCCTGGCCCTGATGACCGACTCCCGGACCCTCACGGCCGACCCGAGCGTCGCCGCCGGGCTCTGCGAGGACGTGCCGGGCTTGGGCCTGACGCTCGACCCCAGCCACTACATCCAGGGGCCCTGGGCCGGCGGCAACTACGACGAGGTCTTCCCCCACGTCCAGAACGTCCTGCTCCGCGACACCGGCCGCAAGCCCGGCGAGTTCCAGGTCCGCGTCGGCCAAGGGGAGATCGAGTACGGCCGGATCGTCAACCTCCTCGAACGCCACGGCTACGACCGCGCCCTGACCGTCTCGATCCTCGACTCCCTCGACAGCCCGTTCGATATCGAGGTCGAGGTCCGCAAGCTCAAGCTGTTGCTCGAAAGCCTGATCTGACCGGCGAGTTGGGCGGGATTTCGGTGGACAAGGATGGGCGACGAGTCCTGGCTGACGGGCGATCACCCATCAACCATGACTCAGCACCCATTTCCCCGAAGCCGAGGGGAAGTCGCCCCTCAATGCGGCTTGAGGGGGGCGAAGAACAGGCCCCAGATGATGACCGAGCCGATGATGACCGCCAGGGCCGGCAGGCCCCACTTGTCCCAGATTCGTTGCATGGGAGACCGGTCTTTCCGCGGACGAACCGCGCCGGAGGTGGGGCCTCGCGGCGCGCGAGTCCCGTGACCCCATTCTACCAGTGACTTCCCGAGAAATCTGAAAAATCTTTGATATTTGGAGATTTTTCGACCTACGCCGGCCCGAAGGAGCCGCGTCGGCCCGATCCGCCCGGGGCCCACGCCGTCCAGCGTCGGAGGCGATCCCGCCACACCGTCGTCAGGCCGCGTCCCCGGGGCAGGGTCAGGCCCAGGATCACCAGCGACACGCCCGCGAAGGCGACGATCCAGGGTCCGAGGCGCTCGGCGGTCGTCATGGGGGCCAGCGCCAGGCCGGTCCAGTCGGCGCCCGCCATCAGGTCGGCGTAGTCGACGATCCGGGCCGGCCGGGGGAAGTCGAGGACCATCACCTTCTTGCCCAGCACGCCGACGGGCTCCAGCACCACGAAATGCCCCTGGCTCTCGGCCGACTTAAGGAGGACGATCATCGGGCGGTCGATCGGCGTGTCACCCGGCCCGATCCGTCGGCCCCGGAGCGTGACGCCATGTCGCCCCGAAGCGGCCTGGATCTCCGCCATCGACAGCCCGCGAGCCTCGGTATCGGGCAACACCTGCCGGAGCGCGGCAAGGTCGACCTCCGCCGACTGGAGCCGCAAGAGCAGGTAGAGCGAGTTGACCCCGCAATCCTTGATGAGGCGTTCGCCAGGATCGGGGGCGCCCAAAGCCGACGAAGCCGACAGGCCGAGCACGAGGACGAGAACGGGCCATCGGGCCGACCGGAGACGAGCGATCATTGTGCTTCAAGCCCCTCGGCGTCGGAAATAAAGGAACCCAATCCCGGCGACCGAAAGCCCGGCGAAGGCCCAGGGCCAATGCGACATCCACCCCGGCCCATCCCGGAGCGGCGATGATGCTTTCACCTCTTTGGCCATGACCGCCGAGTCCTTGAGCATCCGATCCAGGTTCGCCTTGACCTCGGTATCCGAAGGCAGCCTGGTTTCCGCCTTGGGTCGGACCATGTACTGGCCATACTCGAATTTGGCCTTGCGGACCTCGTCACTGACCGCATCGCCCGGGTTCGCCTTGACCGAGAAGGCCGAGTCCTTGAGGCCCTGGTTGAACCGGAGCGTGACCGGGATCATGTCGTAGGTCTCGTAATAGACCGGCTCGTCAAGGAATTTCCTCGCGCCGTCCCGTAGTGCTACCCGACTTTCTTCCCTCCCCGAGATCGGGAGCCAGGCGACCTGGCCAGGCGCGGGCGTGAACTTCTCCAGGCGGACGGTGGTCAGGGTGGAGAGGTTGTCCCCCGACCGTTTCTCGTGGCGAACTACATGCCCGCCCCGATTTAAGTTGATCCAAAAAGTGTGCGAAACTTGCTTATCTCGTGGCTTTGAATCGTCGTAGACTAAGCGGAACCGAACGACAAGACAGTCTCCACCATCAATATTCTCGTAGCCGACAAAATCATACAAATAGGGAGATCGCGCAAGCTTAATAACCCAATCGGCTAGCCAGATCGTGCGATAACTTCCAGGCCCGGCGAATTCAAGAGAACTTTGGTTAGAAATAGTAATTTTTGCCTTCTTTTCGTCACCATGAATGGCTGAAAATTCGGTTCTCCCGTTTAGTATCCCAACTTGAGCGTGACGCGAGCGATCCTGTCGCTTGTCGAGAGTGTAGACATCAATAGAAGTTGCACCATCGGAACGCCGACGAAAAGTACCTGTGTAGATTCGTTGAAGACCATCCGGCCCAAGTTTCTGCGATTTTATCTGAATCGGGCCTGGAAAAAATCGCTTCCCTTCATAATCGAGTGTGATATCCTGGCAGGCGGCCTGCTGCGCCCCATCAATGAGTTTAATCAAGGTAATTCGATCCACCTTGTTTTCCGTCAGGCTTGAGGCCACAAAAGGAATTGCAATGGAAATAATTGTGAGCATAATTGATTAATCTCCATGAACGCGACCCGTGTATTGAGCACGAGAATTGCAGAGGCGATAAGAAAAAGGCTCATGATGGATTGCGGGGGGTGGTGGCCAATTTGGCGTCGTGACCGATGGTCAGGCCCGACTTCAGTCAGCCCGGAGAGGCTTCAATCCAAGCCGTATCTGGTCCGCCTGGAGTCAATCCTTCTCCTCCTCCTTAGGCGATTGGAGACCACCACCCCGGAATCCATCAAGAGCCAAGAAAAATTCTAGAGATTGGAAATCAGATGGCAAGTTGATACCCTCCCGGGCGGTGTCAAGCCGTCCCGGGAATTACGGGCGGGCGGGGACATTGAATCATTCCGCCAGTTGCCGGGTTAGTAAGCAGGGTCGAGTGGGTCTGCAACAAACACTGGTTTTGGCTGCGGGACGACTTCAAGAATCCCTTGGGAACATTCATCTCCGGAATCCACCGCATCGCAAAAAAAACCTGTTGGCTTCGTGATGTCGGCGACACAAAACCCCGCGCTGATAGTGCCACAATCTTGGGATTTTTGACCGAGCATGTATCCCGTCTTCCCCTTTGGCGCGCCGGGATCGGGAATATTTGCTGTCGTGGGAGTGAGGGAGCCATCCTCATTTTCCGTGCCACAGCCCTGACAGAAAGCGAATTCCATCGTGCATCCCGTATAGACGCCCGCCTCCTCGTCGCATGCAACTGATCCTTTTCCGAAACCCGGATTCCCGCCGCAGGCAAGGGCCAAGCTCCCGGCCGACAGATCATCCGTGACGTTCATGATGACAACGGGCGCGGACACGAGGCACAGGCCAAAGATCAGGCAAAGGATGCGAGACATGGGTGATACTCCTGGTTGTTGAGTTGAAGGACTCGTCAAGGTTGCGCGAGGTGGAACTATTCCACAAGCTCCCGGCCGTTGCGCGTGCCGAGGGCTCGCCAGACTGGGCGTTGGATCGATTCGGCGACGAACCGGGTCGATCCGTCGCCCATCAGGGCGTTGACGCCGCCGTGATGATTACTTCGAGCCGTGGCAACGCCCCAAGTCGGATTGGCGTTGTTGGTAAGCGCGTCGGGGATCGATCCGTTGGGCTCTTGGGCATGAGTATAGTAAGCGTTGGTCCGCGATCCTTCGTGCCAGAGATAGCCCCCACTCAATTTTTTGGGAAAAGAAGGGCTGGCGGCGGCCAGGCGGCAAACGTCGAGGGCGAAGTCGGCGGTGAGGGAGGCGCCCCGGTGGTTAATCGAGAGATCACCGAAATCCCGATCGGCCGAACCTGGCTTGCCGCCTGACCCAACCAGGCGTTCGCTGAAGGCGACAGTGTGCGAGAGGCCGTCGACGATCATCGACGCCCGGAAGCAAGCCTCGAACGGAAAGAAGCCGTTGCCGCTGTCGGGCCCCTCCGAGGTCCGGTTGAGCCCCGGCCCGACGCCAACGTTGCCACGATAGGACGTCGGGAAGCCATCAACGGCCAGTGCCCGACCATCGCTCGGGCACAGCAAGCTGACGATCCGGATATTCAGGGCCGTCGTGTTGCCCGGATGTGGGGAATAGTCGCGCGAGTGGCAAAGTTCCAAGGTGAAGTTCAGGGAGTGGAAGACCTGGGGTTGTTCCAGGAACGGGGTTAAACGGACTAAAGCGGAAAGATAAGGCGTCGATTCATTGCCGACATTGCAGTCGGGAGTGACCAGCTGAGCTAATGTCGGGTAATCAATTCGTCTGATTTGAAAGGGAAGAGCGTTATACTGGGCTTCGTAAGCGTGGAGCGCGAGGCCGATTTGTTTCAGGTTGTTGGCGCACTGGGCGCGGCGGGCCGACTCGCGGGCGGACTGGACGGCGGGCAAGAGCAATCCCACCAGGGTCGCGATGATCGCGACGACGACCAGCAACTCGATGAGGGTGAATCCGGCCCGGATCGACGAATTGTTCTTCATCGCGACGGGTTCCCTTGGAGGTCTGACTTCGCTTCGGCGTGGCCTTGCCCCGGGATGTGGATGGAGACCTTGACGAGTGGCTGGCGGGGATTGTCGGTCTCGACGACGATTTCACCCGTTCGGGTTTCGGGCCAGGGCGGGCCTACGAGTCGGAAGGTAAGGGTGTGCGTCGTCCGGGCTTCCCCGCCGACGGGTGTCAGCATGAGCCCTTCGATCTTCGAACTCGCCGAGACGACCCGAAAGGGGCGATCGTCCCGGCCCCGGAGCATGATCTTCCAGGGTCCGCTTGAGTCCGCCGAGAGGACAAGGCCAGGGGGCGTCGCCTTGATCGCTGGGGCGACCTCCCAGGCGATCGTCTTTCTCGCGACGGCGGAACCGCCGTCGAGCAGTTCGAGAGTGGTCCAACGTCGCCCGGGTTCTCCCGAAGCGTCGAGGGTCACGACGAGCGGGCGGTGGAGTTCATCCAGGCCCGACCCAGGATCGAGCCGGTCCTCCGCGATGCCCTTCCAATCGAACGGGACGTCGCATCGAATCGCGCGGTCATCGAGTGGGAACGGGGGGCGTTCTCGATTCCCGAACGACCGCGCGATGAGTTCGACCTTGGCCAATTCACCCGGATCGAGCGACGAGGGAGCCGAACCGACCACCTCCACGGTGGCCCTGGCCAGGCCGGTGCCCATCGTCCGCAACTCGGTGGCGAGGATCTTCCCGCCATCGCCTTCGGTCTGGATTTCGGCCAGATGGATGACCCGACCCGCCGCGAGCCCGATGTGGAGCGTCACGGCGACCTCGACCGCCTGGCCGGGCCCGAGGGTCGTCGCCGGGATCGGCTCCACTTCTCCGCAGCACGGCTTCCGGTTGGCGACGCCGAGGATCTTGACGGGTCGCCCCGAGGTGTTCGCCACCCGGAAGGTGTGCGACCGGGTCACGTCCGTGCCGGCGAGGACCATGCCGAAGTCATGGCGGGTCGTGGCCGGATCGTACCAGGCGGCCGAGGGCTTCGGCGCCGGGGCGGATCGAGCCTCCGGTTTCGATTTCGGAACGACCTCATCCCTGATTGGTCCCGAGCACGAGGCGCAAGCCGCGAGGACGCAGAACCAAACGAGTGGCTTCGCGATCCCATCGCGAAGCCCCCCTCCTCGTCTCGTCTCGTCTCGTCTCGTCTCGTCTCGTCATGGGATGTCCCAGCCCGGAGAACGTGATCGGATTGGCCAATTAAATCGCATCTGGTCGCCAGGCCGTCAACAAGATTCCGAAAATTCCCATTATGGCGATTCGATCTTGGAATCTTGGATCAAACGCTTTGAGGAATCGGTGGGTCGCCGTCGCGTTCCGGCCGCTTCCTTGTTATTTTGGAGAAGGGCGGCGGCGAGGATCGTTCTTCGTCGGGGCCGGGGGTCGGACGACGGGTCGCGTAGGGTCCGGCGACATGAGCACGGTGCTGCTGGTCGACGATAGCCCGACCGACCGGGCGTTGTTCCGGACGATCCTCGGCCGCTCGGGCTTCACGGTCCACGAGCTGTCGAAGGGGCTCGACGCGGTGGCGCGGGCCCGCGAGGTCCGGCCCCACGTCGTGGTCCTCGACGTGAACCTGCCCGACACCGACGGCCACGCGGTCTGCCGGGCGATCCGGGCCGACCCGGTCTGTTCGGGGCTCCCGGTGTTGATGCTCACCGCGAAGGGGCACGACGACGACGTCCTGGCCGGCCTCGAGGCCGGCGCCGACGATTACCTGGACAAGGACGAGGCCCCCGAGGTCATCCTGACCCGGGTCCGCCGGCTGGTCCAGTTCCGCAAGATGGCGACGATCTCGGTCCTCAACGAGCAACTGGCGCAGGTCGGCCGGCTGGTGGCGGGGATCGTCCACGAGATCCGGGCCCCATTGACCGTGATCCGGGGCAACGCCGAGCTGATGGGCCTGGAAATGCGGGCCGACGACCGGGGGTACGAGTGGATCGAGCCGATCTTGCGGAACGCCAAGACGTTGCAGGTCCGGCTCGACCACCTGATGGCGGCCGTCCGGACCGGGCCGAGCGACCCCCGGCCGCTCGACGTGACGCCGCTGCTCCGCGAGTCGGTCAACCTGTTCCTCAAGGGGACCGACCCGAGGCGGGGCAAGATGACGGTCGACTTCGAGGTCGAGCCGCCCGTGCCGATGGTCCTGGCCGACGCCGGTCGGCTGATCCAGGTCGTCCTGAACCTGCTGGCCAACGCCCACGAGGCGATCCTGGCCGAGCGCCCCGGCGGCCGGATCGTGGTCCGGGCCCGGGCGGTCGAGGGGCGGGTCCGGGTCGACGTCCTGGACGACGGCCCGGGGATCGCGCCGAACCACCTGGACCGGATCTTCGAGCCGTTCTTCACGACCAAGGACGGCGGGACCGGCTACGGGCTCTACCTCGCCTCGGAGATCCTCCAGGAGCACGGCGGGCGGCTGACGGCGGAGAATCGCGAAGCGGGCGGGGCGTGCCTGTCGGTCTGGCTCCCGTTGGCGGGGCCGACGGCGGCGGTCGTTGGCGGGGCTTGAGCCCGAGGGGACCGGCCGGCGATGAGGCGAACCCGCGCGAGATCGTCGAGGCGGCCGTCCCCGGGCGCGATCGCCCCGTGGGCGGCGCCGGCGGCCCTGGCGGTCGCGGCCTGGGCGGCGGCCGCGGTGGCCGCCGCTTCGGCCTCGGGGGGCCGGTTGGCCGCGCCGATCGGCGGGCTCGGGGCCGTTTCGACGGCCCTGGGCGTGGTCGCCTGGCGACGATGGGAGCGGCGGCGATGGGCCGACCCGGTCCGGAGGCTCGCCCGGAGCCTCGCCGCCTTCAACGCCGACCCGGGCGAGGCGTGGGACCTCCCGGCCGGCCCGGCCCTGTCCGAGTTGGTGGCCCCGATCCGCGACCTCCAGGCCCGGTTCCTGTCGCTCCGCGACCCGCCCGATCGGGGCGACGATGACCCCCCGGACCTCGCCGACAGCGGCGAGATGACCATCGTCGGCCCGCTCGACGCCCGGATGACGCGGAGCGGGTCGTTCGAGCCGCCCCTCGGCCTCGACTTCGAGCCGACGGCCACCGGCGAGTTCTCGACGCTCGACATGATCAGCCGCCTCGACCCGAAATCCCTCCGCTGGCTCGATTCCAGCCCGAGCGAGCAGGAATTCCTCGGCTGGTCGCTCGACCGGCTCCGCGGCAAGTCGTTCCTGGACGTCGTCCAGCCCGACGACCGCGAGCTGGCCCGCCAGCAGCTCCGCGCCGTCGTCGCCCGGGGCGAGGGGCACGGCCTGGTCTACCGGATCACCAACGCCCGGGGCGAGGCCAAGGCCGTCGAGATGAGCGTCGGCGTCCGCTACGGCCCCGACCGACGGCTCCTCCACCTCCGCTGCCACCTCACCGACATCACGGCCAAGCTCCGCGACGAGCACGAGTTGAGGCGGAGGACCCAGGAACTGATCCAGGCCAACGACCAGCTCCGCCGGGCCAACCGCGAGCTGGGAGAGTTGAAGGACCGTTACAGCGAGCTGTACCAGGACGCCCCGGCGATGTACTTCACCCTCGACCGCCGGGGCCACTTCCTGGAATGCAACGAGACCCTGGTCCGGACCCTCGGGACCCCCCGGGTCGACCTCCTGGGCCGGCCCGCCACCCGGCTCTTGCCCCCCGGCCGGGCGGCGACCCCGGCCGACCGCTTCGACGAACCGTCGCGGCCCGGCCCGTTCGAGTTCGAGGGCGAATGGGCCCGGGCCGACGGCGGGACCATCGCCGTCTGGGTCACCGGCACGGCCCTCCTCGGGCCCGACGGCAAGGTCCGCCAGTCGCGGTGCGTGGCCCAGGACATCACCGCCCGCCGGACCCTGGAGGCCGAGCTTCGGGTCAAGAACGACCGCCTGGCGCTAGCCAACGCCGAGCTGTCGCGGAAGAACAAGGAACTCGACGAGTTCACCTACGTCGTCTCGCACGACCTCCAGGAGCCGCTCCGGACCCTGATCGCCTTCTCCGACTTCCTGCTCCGCGACCAGGGCGACCGGCTCGACGACGTCGGCAGGGAATACGTCCGCTACCTGGTCGACGCCTCGAGGCGGCTCCGCTCGCTGATCCAGGACCTCCTGTCGCTTTCCCGGGCCGGCAAGGTGACAGCGGACTTCGCGGTGGTTAACCTGGGGGAGGTCGTCGAGGTCCTCAAGGCCGACCATGCCGAACTGATCCGCTCCCGGAACGCCGAGGTCCGCGTCGCCGAGGCGCTCCCGCCCGCCTGGGGCGACCGCGATCGGATCGGCCAGCTCCTGGGCAACCTCGTCGGCAACGCCTTGAAATACAACCGCCGGCCCGACCCCCTCGTCGAGATCGGGGCCGAACTCGACCCGACGGCCCGATGGGTCACCCTCCACGTCCGCGACAACGGGATCGGCATCGATCCCCGGTTCCACGCCAAGATCTTCCAGTTGTTCCGCCGCCTCCACGCCCGGGAAGAATACGAAGGGACCGGCGCCGGGCTGGCCATCTGCCAGAAGATCGTGCAAGCCCACGGGGGCCGGATCTGGGTCGAGAGCCAGCCCGACCGGGGCTCGACGTTCTTCGCGACCCTGCCCGCCCCCTCCGACGCCCCGGCGGAGAAGCGGACCGAAACCCTCCATGCACCCTGACTTCCACATCTTGCTGGTCGACGACAGCGTGGCCGACGTCCGGATCATTGAGCGCGCCCTCCGCGAGGCCAGCATCCAGCATCGACTGACCGTGATCCACGACGGGAGCCGGGCCCTCGACTACCTCCGGCGGCTCCGCGACCCCGGGACGCCGGCCGACCGCGAGCCCGACCTCGTCCTGCTCGACCTCAACCTCCCGGGCCTCGACGGCAACCAGATCCTCGCCGAGATCAAGTCCGACCGCTTCCTCAAGAGCATCCCCGTCGTCATCCTCACCACCTCCCGCCGCGACGAAGACATCGCCTCCACCTACCAGGCCGGCGCCAACACCTACATCCAGAAGCCCGCCGAGTTCCCCCGCTACCGAGACCTGGTCTTGACCCTGCGCAACTACTGGCACGAGACCGCCTTGCGAGCCCCCCGCGGCCGGCCCAAGGAGTGACGTCCGGGGAATGCGGGGCCCGGAAATCCCGCTCGCGGATCGCCGATCTCGGTCATGATCTCGGAACCACCCCGAGATCCGCCATTGGACCATGACCGATGATTGATGGGAGGAGTTCGTTGGCCCGGAGATGGGCCCGCGGAGATGTCCGGGAGTCCTGGGGGTAAACACCCCGCCCTTCCTTCTCGATCGCGGCGGGAAAGGGAAAGGGGGCGGTCGCTTTTCAACGTCCACCCCCGACATGGGCCGCTCGGCGGGCGATGATCCAGCTCGGTCAGGGCCGGATCTCCAGGACAAGCGTCGCGGTGATGACCTCGGTGTTGTATTCCTCCCGTTTTTCCCTGGCCGCCGGCCGCGTCGTCTTGACGCGCAAGACCCAAGTCCCGGCTTGTTGGGGGCGGACCACCGCCGACCCTTTGGTGTCGGCCGTCGTGGCGTAGCACCACGCCGCGTCGGGCTTGAATCCGATGTAGGTCGCCACAAGGTCGGCCGAGGGCAAGGTCTTGCCCCGATAATACACCTTGAAATGGAGGTCGCGACCGGCCTTCCAGTCGGCCGAAGGCTCGGTCGGCACGATCTCCAACTCGTGGCCCAGCGGTTCGGTGGCGGTGGTCGTTTCCGGGCCCGAGATCATCAGAGCTTTGGCGTATTTCTTGATGAGCATGGCGTCCTCGACGGTCCCCTCCTTGACCGACTTCTTCGCCGCCCGGACGTGAGCATGGACCCCCTTGGCGTCCACCACCTCGGTCCAGACCGCCGGCTTCTGGGTGGCGACGGCCTGGTAAACCCCCTGCTCCTCGACATGGATCACGTTGGATTGGAGCGAGGTCCCTTCCTTGACCATCGTCAAGACCGAGCCGGAGGGGGTCTTGACGTGGTAGTCCTGGAGCCAGTCGGCGTCGATCGGCTGGTCGACCGGCAGGGCGTGGCCATAGGAGACGTAGACGGTGTCTTCCTCGCCGGGCGCCGCCATCATCCGGGCCACGAGCACCCGGAGGTCGTGCGCGCGAGCCGTCGCCGCCTGGCCCATCGCGAGGGCGGCCACCACCAGCATCATCTTCCCGTTGCGTCGCATCGATGTTTCCTCGTCATGTGTCGAAAGGGGGAGCTTGGCGGGAGTTTCTTCAGAAGGAATCGGCCGAGATGATCTCGCCGCCGGCCCGCGTCGAGAGCGCCTGGTAAACGCCCTGCGCGGGGAGAACGGTGAAGATCCCCGTCCCCGCGTTGTAACTAACATTGGTCGGGGTCCCCGAGGCGGGGCTGAACGGCCAGGAGTTGATCGTCTCCTTGAGGAACCGGACCGAGCCGTCCAGGAACAGGAAGTTGGCCCCGCCGGGGTGGAGGCTGCCGGCCGAGTTCGAGTAGACGTCGTCGGAGGCGCCATTGGCGGTGTCGTCGTCGGCGACCCGCTTGTAAGCGTTGATCGGGTAGAGCGTGGTGAACAGGGTATGGGAGCGGTTGCTCGAATACCAGTAATGGTTGTCGGTGAAGTCGTTCTCGCCGTCGGGCTCCCTGAGGTTGGGCAACATGCCGTGCGGGCGTTCCGCCACGCCGATCGTGTTGCTCAGGCCGTCGGTCACGCTCGCGATCGTCGCCGGCGAGATGCTGCCGGGGTTGAACCCGGGATTGGGCTGGACCGTCGGGGTGATCGTCGGGTAGCCCAGATAATAGAAGGCGCCGTTGGCCTGGGAGATCTGCTGGATGAAGTTGGAGGCCGGGTTGTAGTTCCCGGCCGGGAACGTCCCGGCGCTGCCGGCGTAGCTGCTGAAGGACGAGGCGCTGGCGCCCTTGTCCCAGTTGAGGTGGCTCGGCGCCGGGTCCTGGTTGAGCTTGAAGACCGAGGCGTCGCTCGGGCACCACAAGACCTTGACCCCGGCCCCCTGCACCGTGGTGTTCTGCACCACGTCGGAGATGAACGAGAAGTTCCACCCGTCGTAGAGCGCCTTCTGCTCCAGGTAGGGGAGCAGCCGGACGAACAGGCTGCTGCCATTGTGGTAGGTGTTGGCCCCATACGCGCAGTTCGGCCCGGTGTTCTCCAACGCCCGACCATACGGGTAGCAGCCGATGGCGGCCTCATAGTTGGCGAGGGCCAGGCCGATCTGCTTGAGATTATTGACGCATTGGGCCCGGCGGGCGGCCTCGCGGGCAGCCTGGACGGCGGGCAGGAGCAAGGCGATCAGCACCGCGATGATCGCGATCACGACCAGCAGTTCGATCAGGGTGAATCCGCGACGTTTCTTCATCTCATGGTCCTGGGTGTGCGGTAGGACTGCCCGTCAGCCTCGGGGGGCGTAGGGCATTCCGAAAAATCGTAATACCGGATGCCCGAGTCGTGATCTTAGGCAGGTCCAATACCCGGGTCAATGGACCGGCGTCGGGAAGACGGGACACCGAAAAGGTCCACTCCCCCCGATCCACCATCCACAAGCCTCGAAGCATGCGGCGGCGGGGGCGGGATGGTCATGCCGAGGTAAAACCCGGCATCGGAGTCTCATGGGGAAGCAGGTCTCATCCGGGAATCGCCGTGGTGGCCCCGACTTGCATCATCGCTCTAGCGACGCCATCTCCGATGCGCGAGCCCTACACGACCGACCCCGCCGATATTCGGTGGGAAACCCTCCGGCCTCCCAAACCTGGGGACCGGAGGATCGATCGATCGCCGCACGGCCATGACGCCTCCGAAGGTCGTCCTGGGATCGATTCCCCCGCGCCGAGGTTTTCGAACGGGCCATTGATCGAGGACCCCCGGCGAAATCGGCCGGATCTTCGCTGCTTGCGGGGCCCGGGTGGGGTAAGCTTGGAAACTGGGGTGGTTTTCGATTCCGGGGCGATCGGCCCGGAGCTCCACCGCCGAGCGAAGGGGGGATGCCGTGGCGATTCGCTGGGCCATCGTGGGAGTGGGCGTGATCGTGGCGGGGTGGCCCTCGGCCGGCCAGGCGGGGCCGGTCGTGGTCCTGGAAGGCTGGGCCGGCGAGGGGGCCGTGATCCGGGGGCGAGGGATGAGCGGGGACCTGGTCCGGCTCGACGCCGAGGCTCAATGGGACCGCTCGGCCCCCCGGGACGCGGGCCGGTACTCGATCCGGGTCACCCTGCCCGGCGGCCTGGTGGACACCCGGCCCTACCCGGTCCAGAACCCGCCGGGCGGCCGGCGGTTCGCCGTCTACATCCCGGCGGCGCCGCTCAGGAACCTGGCCCCGGCGAGCGTCGCGCTCACGGTCGAGGTCGTCGACGCCGCCTCGGGCGTCGCCATGAGCAACCCCCTGACGGCCACCATCGCCGAGATGCCGAGGCCCAAGGGGGACCCGTCGACGCTCGACCCCGGGCCGTTCGGCTGGGGCAAGCCGCTGGGCGACGGGGATCGGGCCCTGCCCAACCCCGGGCCGGACGGGCTCCGGTTCGTCCGGATCGAGGGGCCGGCGGTCGCGCCGGGGACCTTCCTGGCGACCACCGAGGCCACCAATCAGCAGGTCGCCGACCGGCTCCCGGGGTATGACCCCAGGAAGGGCCGCTCCGACGAGTTCGCCCTCGAAGGCCCCGACCAGCCGGCGCTCAACCTGACCGCCGCCCGGGCCGCCGAGTACCTCGGGGGCCTGAGCAAGTCCGACCCTTCGGGCGTCGCCTACCGCTTGCCGACGCGGGACGAGTGGCTCGCCGGGGCGAAGGCGGGCAAGGCGTCGGCCTTCTGGTGGGGCGACGAGCCGACCCACCCCGAGGGGGCGAACCTGCTCGGCCCCGAGCCGGCCCTGGCCGGCGACGCCACCGCCCCGAGCCGCCCTCGCGAGGAGTCGCCGACGTTCGCCAGCAACCCCCTCGGCCTGTCCCACACCTTCGGCAACGTGGCCGAGTGGGCGACCGACCCGACCGGCGGGTTCGCCCGGATGGGCGGGAATTTCCGGACCGAGCCGGCCGCCCCCCTGCCCTCCGTGGCCGTGGCCAAGGACGACGACCTCGGCCCCGACCCGTTCGTCGGCGTCCGCCCCGCCTTCACGCTCTCGGCCCAGGCCGGCGCCGACCTCGCGGCGAGACGGCTGGCGACCGACCCCAGGCTGGCCGGCGTCAAGCTCGCCTACGACCCCGACCGGGCGACGCTCGCCCTGTCCGGCCCGGTGGCCGACCCCGCGGCCCGGAAGGCGGCCGACCGCCTCCTCGAAGGGCTCCCGTTCGTCGCGAGCGTCGAAAACCGCCTGGAAACCCCGAGCGTCGCCCCCGGCCAGCTCGCCTCGCTGGGCGGGCCGGTCGCCCCGGCGCGGAAGGTGGCGAGCCTGGGCAAGACGTTCCTGGAAGTCCCGATCGCCGCCCGATGGTTCGACCCGCTCCCGGTGGAAGGGTCGGACTGGTGGGTCAACGTCTACCTGCCCGGCGGCGGCCACGTCGCCCACCGCCTGGCCGAAGGCGGCCCGGGCCGGGCCGACAAGGTCCTGGTCGCCATCGACCGCGACCGCATGGCCGCCGCCGGCCTGGCCGACGACGCCCCGTTCACGGTGGCCCTGAGCCTCGGCGGCCCCGCGCCGACGCCGGGCGACGCCCGGGTCATCTCCAACGTGACCGCCGTCCGGCCGGTCGTGGCCCCGCCGCCGCCGCCGCCACCCTCGATTCGGGCCCGCCGTTCCTGAATAATCGAGGGGCGGCGACGATTACCCTCGGGGCCGCCCCGTCCCGACCCGACTGGCCCGACCGACCTCCGGAGATGCAACCCGCCATGTCCACCGCCGACGGCACCGTCCTGCCCAACCCCGGCATCCCCAAGACGCTGGGCATCCTCAACGTCATCTTCGGCGTGCTCCTGGTCCTGTTCGGGACCTGCTTGACCGGGGTCATGGTCGCGGCCCCGGCGCTCATGGATTTCTCCGAGAAGGCCGTCAAGGACGTCCAGGCCAAGAACGAGGCCCGGCGGAAGACCCGGCTCGACGCGATCGACGAGCGGGAGAAGGCGGCCAAGTCCGACGAGGAGAAGAAGGCCTTCCAGGGGGAACGCGACGCCATCGCCGCCGAGCCCAAGGTCGAATCCCCGGACATGGGCCCGGTCAAGGAGCTGATCGACGACCCGATGGTGAAGGGGTACAACCTGACCTACTTCGGCACCGGCGTCCTCCTGAGCATCCTGCTCCTGGTTTCCGGGATCGGCCTGGTCCGGCTGACCCCCTGGGGCCGGTCGCTGGCGGTCTGGTGGGCCGGCCTCCAGATCGTCCAGATCCTGGCGCTCGCGGCGGTCGGCGTCTTCTACGTCCAGCCGGAGCAGAGGCCCAAGGCCGAAGCGGCGATCGAGAAGATTCAGGCCAAGGCCAAGGCCAAGGCCCAGAACCTGGCGCCCGGCATGGCCGAGGGCCTCCAGTTCGGCAAGGCGATGCAAGGAGCCTCGAACGTCCTGACGGTCGGCTGGGTCGTCGTCGGGATGATCTACCCGGTGACCGTGCTGGTGTTGCTCGGCGGGGCCGGGGCCAGGGCCGCCTGCCGGGCGACGTCGAAGCCGGCCGCCGGGCCGGGCGAGTTTTGACGGGCCGCCAACCCGGAGGGGAAATGATGACGATCGCTGACGACCGTCCCGGGCCGTTCGTCGTGCCGAGGCCCGGGGTCGCCAAGGCCCTGGGCATCCTCAACCTCATCTTCTCCACGTCGCTCTGCCTCGCCATCGCCGCGACGCTGGTCTACGTCTACGTCCTCGAAGCCGACCGGTCGGACGTCGGCCCGCCCGAGCCGCCGGCCAAGGTCGCCTTCGGCTCGCAAGTCCCCGGCGGTCGGCTGGCCATCTCCCTCAACGCCTTGAATATCAACGCCTTGAATCGGTCGGGGATGGACGACTCGCGATTCTTGTGGTTCTCGGCCATCGACTCGGTCACCGCCTTGATCCTCAACGCCTTGATGTTCGCCAGCGGGATCGGCCTGGTGAACTTGAAGCGTTGGGGGGCCCGGGCCTGGACCGGGGTGGCCTGGGCGAAGATCGTCCGCCTGGTGTTGTTCTGGGGCTATTTCATCGTCGCCGTGTCCCCGTCGCTCTCCCGGGGGATGGCCCGTTATATCGTCGAGTCGGCGGCCGCGCCCCAAGGCCGGGGCTCCTCGGTCGCCGACGTGACCCGGATCTTCGCGACGATAAACCTGATCGTGGCCGTGGGGATGATCGTCCTGGGCTCGATCTATCCGGCGGTCTCGCTCTGGATCATCGGGCGATCCGGGGTCCGCGCGGCACTGGAGCCGAAATCCACCGAGGGGACGGATCAGCCGTGACTGACCTATCGACACTGTTCCTCGGCCCCCTGGCCGGCGCCGAATGCCGCCGGGCCTCGCGGCGCGGTTGGGTGATCTGGGTCCGGATGCTCCCGGCGGTCGCGGCCGGCTCGGTGGCGTTCGTGGCGCTCTGGGCCTGGTGGATCGGCGCGATGATCGACCCGGCGCACCAGCCGTACTTCGAGCTGAGGACCGGCCTGGCCGCCGTCGAGGGGCTGCTCGTGGCCTGCGGCCTGATCCTGGCGCCGGCGGTCCTGGCCGGGAGCCTGGCGGGGGAGAAGGAACGCGGCTCGATCGGGCTGCTGCTGACGACCCGGGCGAACTCCGCCGACGTGGTCCTCGGCCGGCTGGCCGGCCGGCTCTCGCAGGTCCTGATGATCGAGCTGGCCGTGGTGCCGGCGCTGCTCCTGTTCGCCGCCCTCTCCGGCCTGGGCTGGTCGATGACCTTGACCCTGCTGGCCCTGCCGGCGGCCGCGACCCTGGGCGGCGGCGGGCTCGCCCTGGCCGCCTCGGCGCTGTCGAGGCGGGGGCGCGACGCGCTGTTGCTGGTCTACCTGATCGACGTCCTGTTCGCGATCGGGCCGGCCGTCGCCCCGGCCGGTCACGGGTGGCTCGGGGCCATGAGCCCGTTCGAGCCCCTGGAGTCGCTCACCTGGGGCGAGCGGACCGGGCCGGCCCTGGCGACGGCCGCCGCCTGGCTGGTCCTGGGCCTGGCGAGCCTGACCCTGGCCTCGTGGCGGCTCCGCCCCGCCTGCCTGGCCCGCGAGGACGGCGCCAGGGCGAACAGATCCGGCCGGCGGGCCGGTCGCGTCCCGACGCTGGACGAGCGGCGGCCGATGCTCTGGAAAGAGCTGTACATCGAGCGCGTCGGCACGCTCGGCCGGGCCGGCCGGTGGATCGGCTGGGCCCTGGTGGCCTGGCTCGGCTTCGCCAGCGTCGCGCTCGCGGCCCTCGCCGCCTGGGGGTCGCTCCCCGGCCGCGAGAACGGGTGGTCGGACTGGGCGGTCTGGGTGTTCAACGGCAAGATGTACGGCGGGTCGGCGCTGCCGATTTGCCTGCTCCTCCAGGCCGCGATCGGCTTGAGGGCGGCCGTCGCCATCTCGTCGGAGCGCGAGCGGGGGACGTGGGACGCCCTGCTGACCAGCCCCCTGGACGGCTCGGAAATCGTCCGGGGCAAGCTCTGGGGGAGCCTGCACGCCCTCCGCTGGCTGATCCTGGCGGCCCTGGTGGCATGGACGCTCACGGCCAGCTTCGGGGGGCTCTTGCTCGGCGAATATACCCGGCTGGTCGTCGAGTTGGCGACGATCGGCACCTTCATGGCGGCCCTGGGCGTGCGGACCTCGCTCCGATCGGCGACGGCCACCCGGGCGATGGCGTTGACCATCGGCCTCTGGCTGGCCGCCTACTTGCTGGCCAAGGCGATCGCCGCCGTCGTCTGCATCGCCGTCGGGGCGGCCTGCCTGGTCGGCTACCTGTTGGCCATCCAGGCGGGGCTGGCCACGTTCCAGGCCCGCCCCTGGTTCCCGATGTCGTTCCGGCTCGGCTCGGACCTCGTGTTTTACGGGCTGTACCTCGTCTCGACCCTCCTGATCGTGGCCGAAACCCGGCTCCGCTTCGACCGAGTGGCCGGCCGGATGACCGGCGGCAAGGCCGAGGTCGCCGTCGACCGCCTGATCCACGGCCAACCGATGGCCCCCGTCCGGCTCGGCCAGGGCAAGGCCAGCCCGATGGTTGATTGAATCAAGAGATTGAACCGCCAAGACGCCAAGATCGCGGAGAGGAGGAAGAGAGGATAAGATCCGAAGACCGGAAGAAAATCCCGTCTCAACCCTCTTCTTGGTCGCTCCGATTCCAACCTTGGCGCCTTGGCGGTTCAGTCTCCTTGATTGCGCTTCAAGCGTGGTGATCGGCCCGGAATGGTGGGATGTCGTCGCGAGGGGGCGGCATGTCGGGGGTTAGGGGAGTGGGGATCGGCAGGGTGGCGAGGTCGAAGGGGTGGCGGTCGAGGACGGCGAGGAACTCGGCCGCGTCGAGGGTTTCGCGCTCGATCAGGAGGGTGGCGAGGTCTTCGAGGGCGAGCCGGCGGCGGTCGAGGATCGACCGGGCGACGGCGTGGGCCTCGTCGAGGACCCGGCGGACTTCGAGGTCGATCTCGCGGGCGGTCCGCTGGCTCCAGGCGTCGGAGTGGGCCCCGCCCCCGGGCAGGAACGGGCTCCGGCCCTCGGTCTGGTAGCTGACCCGGCCGAGCCGGGGGCTCATCCCGAACTCGGCGACCATCTTGCGGGCGATGGCCGTGGCGCGCTGGAGGTCGCTGGTGGCGCCGTCGGACACCTCGCCGTAGACCAGCTCCTCGGCCACGGTCCCGCCGAGCAGGCCGCGGATGTTGTTCTCCAGCCAGCTTTGGGTGTGGAGGAAGCGGTCGTCCTCGGGCCGGTACATGGTGTAGCCGAGGGCCCCGTTGCCCCGGCCGAGGATCGAAACCTTGTGGACGGGGTCGGTGTTGGGCAGGCTCCTCGACACGATGGCGTGGCCGGCCTCGTGGTAGGCGATCCGCGACTTCTCGTCGGGCCGAAGCACGCGCTGCTTCTTCTCGGGCCCGGCGACGACGCGCTCGACCCCCTCCTCGAACTCGACCCGGCCGACTTGGGTCTTCCCCTTGCGGGCGGCCATCAAGGCGGCCTCGTTGACCAGGTTGGCCAGGTCGGCGCCGACGAAGCCGGGGGTCATGGCGGCGATGTGGCGGAGGTTGATGTGATCTTCCAGGGCGACCCGGCGGGTGTGGACCTTGAGGATCTGCTCGCGGCCGGCGATGTCGGGACGGTCGACCGTCACGTTGCGGTCGAACCGGCCGGGCCGGACCAGCGCGGCGTCGAGGGTCTCGGGCCGGTTGGTCGCGGCCATGACGATCACGCCCAACCCCGAGTCGAACCCGTCCATCGCGACCAGGAGCTGGTTGAGCGTCTGGTCCCGCTCCTCGGCGCTGCCGGAGCCGCCGGAGCCGCGGGACTTGCCGATGGCGTCCAGCTCGTCGATGAAGACCAGGCACGGGGCCTTGGCCGCCGCCCTGGCGAAGAGGTCGCGGACCCGGGCGGCCCCGACGCCGACGTACATCTCGTTGAAGTCCGAGCCCGACAGCGAGAAGAACGGGACGCCGGCCTCGCCCGCCACCGCCTTGGCCAGCAAGGTCTTGCCCGTGCCCGGTGGGCCGACCAGGAGCACCCCCTTGGGTATCCGGCCGCCGAGGGCCTGGAACTTCTCGGGCGTCTTGAGGAAGTCGACGACCTCGCGCAGCTCGGTGACGACTTCGTCGCTGCCGGCGACGTCGTCGAAGGTGACCTGGCCGCCCCCTTTGTCGTATTCCTTGTGCCGGCTCTTGACGAACGCCACGGCCGAGCCGAGCCCGCCGGATCGCTTCGACACGTAATAGACCAAGCCCGCCCCGAGGGCCAGGATCAGGGCCGGCATGGCGACGGCCTGCGCGACCGAGGGGCCGGCGGCGGCGTCGTAATTGCCGTCGGGGATGTGGGCTTCCAAAAGCCGGGCCAGTTGCTCGTCGCGCTCCATCCCGAGCCGGGAGGCCCGGAACTTCCGGGGTCGGCCGTCGGGGCGGGCCTCGCGGAGTTCGCCCGTCACCTCGGCCGCGGCGACGCGGGCCGAGCGGACCTGGTCGCGGGAAAGCTGCTGCTTGAACCGGCCGTAAGATAGGGCCTCGACCGGCTCGGCGGCGAGGAACCAGGCCGCGACGCCCCCCGAGGCCGCCAGCAGACCGAGGCCGGCACCGAGCCAGCCCAACACGTTTCGACGCTTCATCGCGTGGGCCGGCGAACGCCGCCGCGAGGTCTTCGGTTCCATGAATGAGATTCCGGCGGGTCGAGACGCCCGCTCCTCTGGTGAAGAAGCGGCGGCCACTCCCGTCCTGGAGCGGCCCGGGCGGCGACGGCGGGCGTCGGATCGGACGGTCCAAGTTTAGGACGACCGTGGACGCTTCGTCAACCGGCGGGGCCGGCTCGCCCGAGATCCCCGGGGGCGATCGGTTCGTCACTTCTCGGGAGGACAGATCGCAAGAATCTCCGATTTCAGGCGGCCTCGGGCCGAGGGAAAATGACCCTCGAAAATCAGAGATCCCCCCAATCCGCCATCCGTCGTTCGACCCAGCTTGGAGGATCGATCGACCCTGCCCGAAATCCCCCGGACGCTTGACGGTCGGGCGCGGACGGTCATAATAACTGCGTCGCCGCGCGTGGTCGGTTCGCGATTCAGGGGTCTGGCATGTTGACGCACCGATGGCCCGGCCATCCTCGTGCTCGTGCCCTGGGGATCAGCCTGCTGATCCTCAGCCTGGCCCATGCTCCGTTGCCGCGGGCCGATTTCCACAACGTCCGGCACCACGACGCGCCGGGCGAAGTCTGCGAGTTCCACGACCACCTGCTCCGCTGGCATCCCGACGCGGGCCAGGCCGACGACGTGGCCTTGCTCCACTGGCACTGGGTCTTGCCCCCGTCGCCGGCCGGGCCGGGGCACTCGGGCGAGGGGACCGGCCCGATCCTCCATGCCCACGCGGACGGTTGGGAAGCGGTGGCGCCCGAAGCCGGCCCGGCGGTCGTCCCCGACTCGACGTCGCGGTGGGCGGCGGTCGCGGCCCCGCCCCGAGGGGCCCCGGACTTCGATCCCGCGATCCTGGCCCATCCGGTCGACCGGGTCGCGAGGCGCGACGGGGCCGGGCCGGTCCACGCCTTCGCCGCCACCTTCGCGCCCCGGGCGTCCCTCTCCTCCTGGCTCCAGCGCTGGACCTGCTGAGCCCCCCCCACCCTTCTCGCGCAAAGCCCCCGGGAGCCGTCGGGCCCGTTGCCGGCCCGACCGTCGCCCCCGGCGTCGGCCCTCGTCATCCCGTCGTTATTCTTTGATCGATCGATCGAACGCGAATGACCGCCCGAGGGCCGTCGACGCGTCGGCGCCCGCCCCGTCGTCATCCGACCGGGCCGGCCCGACCGCGCGGGACCCGGGGCGAGGAGGCTTCGGCCATGCGGCTGGCGATTCCGGCTCATCCGTTGCAGGGGAAGTTGTCGAGCAAGGTCGTCCTGACGTGGTCGCTCGGCCTGGGCGTCGGCCTGGCGGCCGTGGTGGCCGCCACGACCCTGGCCCACGATCGGCTGTTCCACGCGGGGGGCGGCCCCGGGGGTGGCGAGGCCAAGGCCCCGGCCGACCCCGGGGGCGAGGCCAAGAAGGCCGGGCCCGACCCGACGACCACGGTCGTCCTGCCCGACGGGAAATTCAAGACGGCCGAGATCCGGGTCGAGCCGGCCAGCGCGGTCGAGATGCCCCGCGAGGTCGCCGTCACCGGGCGGATCGAGGCCGACCCGAACCGTCGGGTCGAGATCCGACCGCGGGCGCAGGGCGTGGTCCGGACCACGCCGGTCCTGCCGGGCACCACGGTCAAGGCGGGCGACGTCCTGGTCGTCCTGGAAAGCCCCGACGTCGGCTCGGCCCGGCTCAAGGTCCGCGAGCGTCAGCGCGAGCTGGCCACGGTCCGCGTCGACGCGGCGTGGAAGGGCGAGATCGCCTCGAACAGCAAGGTCATGATCCAGCGGCTCCGCGAAGGGGCCACGGCGCCGGAGATCGCCAGGCAGTTCGACAACAAGTCGCTGGGCATGGCCCGCGGGACCTTGATCGCCGCCTGGGCCGAGCTGGAGTTGGCCTCGCACGAATATGAGAAGATGACCGACCTGAAGCAGAAGAACATCATCGGCGAACATCCGCTCTACGTCGCCGAGCACACCCGCGAGGGGTCGCAGGCGAAGTTCAAGGCGGCCCTGGAGACGGTCGGCTTCGACGTCGCCCAGCAAGACCGCGTGGCCCGGCAGATGGTCCGCAACGCCGAGGAGGCGGTGGTCGACGCGGCGCAACGGCTCCGCATCCTGGGCGTGGCCGAGGACATCAACGACCTCCTGGCCCACCCCGAGCGGGCCTCGGCGCTGCCGTCGGGGTCGGAGGACGTGACGGCCTATCCGATCGTCGCGCCGATCGACGGCACGGTGATCTCGACCACGGCGGTCCGGAGCCAGCGGGTCGACGTGACCGACCCGCTGTTCGTGGTCGCCGACCTGTCCCGGGTCTACGCCGTGGCGAACGTGACCGAGTCCGACTTCGCCGTCCTGCCCTCGTTGTCCAACGGCAAGGTCCGGATGACGGCCTCGGCCTACCCCGGGCAGGTCTTCGAGGCCACCATGCTCTACGCCGGCGCCGAGGTCGACCCGATCACCCGGAGCGTCCGGCTCGTCGCCGAGGCGGCCAACCCCGGCGGCCTGCTCAAGCTCGGCCTGTTCACCCGGATCTTGCTCGACACCCAGGCCACCGACAAGGTCACCACCGTCCCGGCCGGCTCCGTCGTCGAGATCGACAACCAACCCGCCGTCTTCGTCCCCGGCCGCGACGATCACACCTTCGTCAAGCGCCCCGTCAAGCTCGGCCGCGAAGCCCTCGGCCGCCAGGTCATCGCCGAAGGCCTCAAGCCCGGCGACCGCGTCGTCGTCGCCGGGACCTTCCTCATCAAGAGCGAGCTGATCCTCCAGAACGAAGCCCCGGAGTAATCGCGAGGTCGTGGGGCGTGAAGATCGTGGAGCGTGGAGCGTGGAACTGCCGGGTGCCACGGGTTCGGTACTCCGACCCCGTGAGCCAGGAACGGTCGCTGACGGCACGGGGTCAGAGTACCGAACCCGTGGCACCCGGCAATCCAAACTGATCGCAGACCGCAGACCGCTGACCGCTGATCGCTGACCGCTCTCCCCACGCCCCACGCCCCACGCCCCACGACCCACGACCCACGACCCACGACCCACGCCCCACGCCCCACGACCCACGATTTCCGCGCGAGGTGCGAGCATGCTCAACGCCTTGATCGAGACGGCCCTTCGGAACCGCTTCCTGGTTTTGATGGGGACGCTGCTGGTGGCGGGGATGGGGGTCTATTCGGCCCTGAACCTGCCGATCGACGCGGTGCCGGACCTGACCAACGTGCAGGTCCAGGTCATCACCGAGGCCCCGGCCTTGAGCCCCGAAGAGGTCGAGAAGCTGCTATCGTTCCCGGTCGAGGCGGCGATGAGCGGCCTGCCCAACGTCGAGCAGATCCGGTCGATCTCGAAGTTCGGGATCTCGGTGGTGACGATCGTCTTCCACGAGGGGACCGACATCTATCGGGCCCGCCAGCTCGTCGGCGAGCGGCTCACCCGCGCCGCCGACGCGATCCCCAAGGGATACGGCACGCCGACGCTCGGGCCGATCTCGACGGCCTTAGGGGAAATCTACCAGTTCCAGATCCGGGGCGACGGCGTCAGCGCGATGGAGTTGCGGACCATCCTCGACTGGTTCGTCTCGTACCAGCTCCGCGCCGTCCCGGGCGTCACCGAGATCAACACCCAGGGGGGCGAGCTGAAGACGTATCAGGTCGAGCTCGACCCCGACAAGCTCGACCAATACAAATTATCGATCACCGACGTCTTCAACGCCTTGAAGGCCAACAACGCCAACGTCGGCGGCGGCTACCTGGTCCGCGAGGGGGAGGCCCGCTACATCCGCGGCGAGAGCCAGGCGCACTCCGAGGCCGACATCGCGGCCATCGTCATCGACCAGCGCGACGGCGTGCCGATCACCGTCGGCAAGGTCGCCCGGGTCCACCCCGCCCCCATGATCCGCGCCGGGCTGGTCACCCGCGACGGCAAGGGGGAGATCGTCCTGGGGATCGTCATGATGCTCATCGGCGAGAACTCGCGCCAGGTCGTCGGCCGGGTCAAGGAGGAGGTCGCCAAGCTCCAGAAGAGCCTGCCGCCGGGCGTGACCATCGAGCCGCTGTATGACCGGACCCACCTGATCGACCAGACCCTGGACACCGTCTTGCACAACCTGGCCGAGGGCGGGGCGCTGGTGGTGGCGATCCTGTTGCTCCTGCTGGGCAACATCCGGGGCGGGCTGATCGTGGCGCTGGCGATCCCGCTGTCGATGCTGTTCGCGGCCAACATCATGGCCGCCACCGGCGTCACGGCCAGCCTGATGAGCCTGGGCGCCATCGACTTCGGCATGATCGTCGATTCGAGCGTGATCATGGTCGAGAACTGCGTCCGCCGCCTGGCCCACGAGGGGGAGGCCCGGCCCAAGCTCGACATCATCCGCGACGCCGCCGTCGAGGTCCGCAAGCCCACCATGTTCGGCGAGCTGATCATCGCCATCGTCTACCTGCCGATCCTGGCCCTGCAAGGGACCGAGGGGAAGCTGTTCCGGCCGATGGCCCTGACCGTGATCTTCGCCCTGGCCGGGTCGATGGTCCTGTCCCTGACCCTGATGCCCGTCCTGGCCTCGCTGGCGCTCAGCTCGAAGACGAAGGAAAAAGAGGTCTGGCTGGTCCGCCTGCTCAAGCATGCCTATACCCCGGCCCTCGACGCCGTGATCCGGCGGCCGATCATCGCCACGGCCCTGGCCCTGGCCCTGGTCGGCGTGGGCGTGCCGGTCGCGCTCGGCCTCGGCGGCGAGTTCATGCCGAGGCTCAACGAAGGCGACCTGGTGATCGAGGCCGTCCGCATCCCCTCGGCCTCGCTCGAAGGGGCGGTGCCGGCCTCGACCCAGATCGAGGACATCGTCAAGACGTTCGCGGAGGTCCGCCTGGTCTACTCCAAGACCGGCCGCCCCGAGATCGCCAACGACGTGATGGGGGTGCATCAGACCGACGTCTGGGTCATGCTCAAGCCGCAATCCGAGTGGCGCAAGGGCGTCACCCGCGACGGGCTCATCGACGAGATAGACAAGGCCCTGTCGGGGACCGTCCCCGGCGTCAAGTTCGGCTTCAGCCAACCGATCGAGATGCGGGTCAATGAGCTGGTCGCCGGGGTGAAAAGCGACGTCGCCGCCCTGATCTACGGCCCCGACCTCGACACCCTCCGCCGGAAGGCGGCCGAGGTCGAGAAGGTTTTGGCCAAGATCCCGGGCGCCCAGGACATCAAGTCGCCCAGCGCCGGGCGGTTGCCGATGCTCCGGGTCTCGGTCCGCCGCGACCAGCTCGCCCGGAATGGGATCAAGGCCAACGACGTGCTCGACGAGATCGCCGCGCTGGGGGGCACGACGGTCGGCACGGTCTTCGAGGGCCAGAAGCGGTTCGCCGTCCAGGTCCGGTTGCCGGAGTCGTGGCGGAACGACCCCGACCGGATCGGCCAGATCAAGGTGGTCGACCCCCACGGCCACCCGATCCCGATCCGCGACCTGGCCGATATCGCCTTCGAAGAAGGCCCCAGCGAGATCGAGCGCGACAACGTCCAGCGCCGGGCCTACGTCGGCTGCAACGTCCGGGGCCGCGACATCGCCGGGTTCGTCGCCGAGGCCCAGGCCACCATCGCCCACGAGGTCGCCTTCGACGCCGGCTACATCCTCCGCTGGGGCGGCCAGTACGAGCACTTGCGGACGGCGACGAAGCGGCTCCTGATCGTGGTGCCGATCGCCCTGCTGTTGATCTTCCTGCTGCTCTACGGGACCTTCGGGTCGATCCGCCTGGCCGGCCTGATCTACCTGGCCGTGCCGATGGCGGCCACCGGCGGGATCTTCGCCCTCTGGGCCCGGGGCCTCCCGTTCTCGATCTCGGCGGGGGTCGGCTTCATCGCCCTGTTCGGGGTGGCCGTGCTCAACGGCCTGGTCTGGGTCAGCGCCGTGGAACACCTCCGCCTCGAAGGGGTCGAGCCCCACGAGGCCGCCCGCGAGGCCGCCCTGGTCCGCCTCCGACCGATCCTGATGACGGCCCTGGTCGCCGGCTTCGGGTTCATCCCGATGGCCCTGTCCACCACCCCCGGCGCCGAGATCCAACGCCCCCTGGCCACCGTCGTCATCGGCGGTCTGATCACCTCCACCCTCCTCACCGCCCTGGTCCTGCCCGCCATCTACCCCTGGTTCTCGGAGACGCCCAAGCCGGCGGCCAGTTGAGCCCCCCGCCCGTCCCTCGCCCGGCGATCGCGCAAGATGGGCCGGGTTTGCCGCCGGCCCCGCGCGAATATTGCGTGAATCGCCGGCGAAGCCCGGCAATTCCCTTGGGGGACCGGCCGGGCGGTATTATAAGAAATCCCCCCGCCCGGGCCGCCTCGACGGCCGGCGCCGGCGGGGCGAGGCCGCCATCTCCACCGAGCGAGCTCCCCGCCATGTCGAAACTTCGCCCGCATACCCCGCTCGCGAATCCGCTGTTCGACGAGCCGGCCTTCGGCGAAGGGGTCGTCACCCCGGACCCCACCCATTTTTCCACGAGCCACCCCTCGGACAACGCCGAGTACAAGGTGATCGGCGACCTCCTCAAGACGCAGGTCGTGGCGTTCGAGAAGTCGCGCGTCGCGCCGGACGGGCTGTACGCGCTGGCCACCGCGCTGGGCAAGCACGGGCCCGCCGTGGTCCAGGCGATCACCGACAACGGCCGGGTCGTCTTCCACTCGTTCGGCGACTCCGGCGCCTCCGACGTCCGGCGGTATCAGAACGAGGTCCGGGTCTTCGACCAGATCGCCGAGGACGCCCGCGCCGCCGTCTCGGCGGACCGGCCCGCCTTCCTCTTCCACCTCGGCGACGTGATCTACAACTTCGGCGAGGCCCGGTACTACTACGACCAGTTCTACGAGCCCAACCGCGCCTATCCCGGGCCGATCTTCGCCATCGCCGGCAACCACGACTCGTTCGTCCTCCCGGGCACGGCCGAGGCCGACACGCCCCTGGTCACCTTCGCCCGCAACTTTTGCGCGGAGGCGCCCGGCATCACCGCCGAGGCCGGGTCGCTCCACCGGACGGCCATGACCCAGCCCGGGATCTATTTCGCCCTCGACGCCCCGTTCGTCCGGATCATCGGCCTGTTCAGCAACTCCCTCGAAGACCCCGGGGTCCTTTCCAGCCAGAACGGCGACTGGCCCGGCGTGCCCGACTTCCAGCTCGAATACCTCGCCGCGCAGCTCCAACGCCTCCGCGACGAGAAGTACGCGGGGGCGGTCCTGCTGGCGGTCCACCACCCGCCGTTCACCTACAGCCCTCCCAGCAAGGCGGGCGAGGCCGGGGGCGGCCACCACGGCGGGAGCCCGGCCATGCTCCGACAGATCGACGAGATCTGCCAGCAGGCGGGCGTCTATCCCCATGCCGTCCTCTCGGCCCACGCCCACAACTATCAGCGGTACACCCGCACGGTGAAGCTCGCGGGCAAGGACCTCGACGTCCCGTTCGTCGTCTGCGGCAGCGGCGGCCACAACATCAACCCCATCGTCCGGGCGTCGAGGGGAAATCCCGCTCGGCTGCCCAGCTTCGGCTCCGACGCCAGTCACCTCGACAACGCCCCCGCGATCGGGACCGGCGGGCTACTCCTGGAGAAGTACAACGACAAGGATTACGGATACCTCCGGATCGCCGTCGACGCCAAGTTGCTCCGGATCGGCTTCCACGTCGCCGCCGATGGGCCGATCCAGCAATCCCGCTTCGACCAGGTGACGGTCGACCTCGCCAGCCAGACCATGGTCTCGAATTGAGCGAACGGGACGGCGAGTCCCCCGAGACCATCCCGACAAGCAAGATCGATGACGGGCGGGCCTGGTGGGTCCCGCCCGCTCTTGATGACGGCCCTGGTCGCCGGCCTCGGGTTCGTCCCGATGGCCCTGTCCACCACCCCCGCCGAGGCTTGAAAATCTCGGCGCATGGCGGAATCGATCCCCGGGGGGGCGTGATCGATCCGCCCCGGGGGATCTCCCCGGTCAATCTTTCTTCTCCGCCTTCGATGCCTCGCCGGCGAGCGTTTCCCGGAGGAGCCGCTTCATCTCGGCCACGGTCGCGGCCTGGCGCGGGTCGTTGGCCAGGTTGCGGTGCTCGCGCGGGTCGGCATCGTGGTCGTACAGCTCGACGCCCCTCCGGCCCCCGTCCCATTCGACGTAGCGATGGCGCTCGGAACGCACGGCGTAGCCGAGGAAGGGGTCTTGCCGGCCGCCCCGGCGGACCTGGGTGATCGCCGCCGGCTTGCCGGGGCCGGCCGGGTCGTCCAGGAGCGGCCGGAGGCTCCGGCCCTCCAGGCCCTCGGGGGCGGGCAGCCCGCAGAGATCCGCCAGGGTCGGGAACAGGTCCACCAGCTCCGCCAGCCGCGAGGAGGACCGGCCCTTCGCCGCCATCCCGGGGGCGGCGATGATCAGCGGGACCCGGGTCGACTCCTCGAACAGGGTCAGCTTCTGCCAGAGGCCATGCTCGCCCAGGTGATAGCCGTGGTCGCTGAGGAACACGACGACTGTCCGGTCGGCCAGCCCCAGCCGGTCCAGGGAGTCGAGGAGCTTGCCAACCTGGGCGTCCATGAAGCTCGTCGAGGCGTGATAGGCCCGGATCGCCTCCTTCTGGAGCCCCTCGTCGATCCCATAATGGGGCGGGTTGACCGTCAGGGCCGGCCCGGGGATGTCGGCCCGATCGTCCGCCGGGTCCCGGGAAAGGACGATCTTTCCCGTCGGATACAGGTCGAAGTAACTCTTGGGGGCGACGTAGGGCGTGTGCGGCCGGTAGAAGCCGACGGCCAGGAAGAACGGTTGCTCCCGGTGTTGCTCCAGGAGGCGGACGGCGGCGGCGGCCCCGACCCCGTCGGTCTGCTCGCCGTCGCCGCCGTCGGCGGCCAGCCAGCTCAGGGTGGCGCCGAAGCCGCTGCCCGGCTTGATGCTGAAGATTCGCCCCTCGTCGTCCTTGTCCCGCCCCCGGGGGTTGACGACCTCCTGCCATGACGGCGGGTCGTCCAGGCCGCCGGTCCCGATCTCGCTGGGGACGCCGTAGTGGTAAAGCTTGCCGACCCGGACCACGAAGTAGCCGTTCCGCCGGAACCATTGGGGCAAGGTCAAGACCTCGGGCAGGTTCTTGCGGAAGTGGGTCTCGTTCTCCAGGACGCCGGTGGTGTCGGGCCGTCGCCCCGTCAAGAACGAGGCCCGGCTCGGGTTGCAGAGCGGGAACTGGCAGTAAGCCCGGTCGAACCGCAGGCCCCGGCCGGCCAGCCGATCGATGTTCGGCGAGCGGACGATGGGGTTCCCGTAACAGCCCAGGGCGGTATTGAGGTCGTCGGAGACGATGAGCAGGACGTTGAGCTTGCCGGGGCCCGGTGCCGGCCCTTGCCCGGCCTCGGCGACCCCCCGGGCCAGCCCGATCGGGGAAAGGATGAGGCCGAGGACGATCGAGAGGGGTGGTCGCGTGGGCATCCGGTGATCCTCGCTCACTTCAGGCGGAAGGGACGTGGGGCGGCCGTGGAGGCCATCATACGCCTCGGGCGTGCGCCCGCCAGGCTCGGGAGGCCCCGCCCGAGGGCGATTGGCCGGCCCGCCGCGTATCGAGCCCGGAAACGTCCACCGCCGCCGTCCCCTTCACCATCCGGCCTTGGAAAGGCAAGCCGGATGGCGGGAATCAGCCCGGAACATGGCGTCGCCGCCCCCGGCCGCGCCACCTCCCGGGCCACGGGCGGATCAGCCCGCCAGGCGGGCCGAGCGGAAGTCGCCGGCGAGGTTGGGGTTGGCGAGGTAGGCGTAGGGCATCAGGAAGTAGCCGCGGAGGCCCCAGCCGGGACCCCAGGAGTTGCGGACCTTGAACAGTTGGGTGGCGTCGTCGTAGCCGACGAGGAGGACCTCGTGGCCCCCGATCGGCCGGTCGCCGTGGGCGGGCATGGGCAACTGGCCGGTGGCGGCGACGTGGGGCGATTCGAGGTCGGGGTAGGCGGTGAAGCCGAAGGCGACCGGGTAGCCGGAGGCCAGGCAACTCCGGATCTGGGCGAGGTCGCCGTCCTTGATCGCGACGGGGTCGCCGAGCTTGTGGTGGTAGGCTTCGCCCCAGGCGGCCCTCGGCGGCATCTCGGCGAACCGGGACGCGTCGTAGGGCCAGGTCGACTCGGGGCAAACCCCCTTGGCCTGGAGGAAGGCGATCCCGTCGTCGCCGTTGGCCCCGACGTCCAGGCCCACCGTCCCCTCGGCGGCGCGCTCGCCCCAGTAAATCATCAGGCGGGACGGGACGAACGTCGGCCGGCCCAGCTTCATCAGCAAGAACTGGAACAGCCCGGCCAGGGCGTTGCCGGTGCAATTCCCGCTGATGAGGATCTTGCCGTTCCTCCGCGTCACCAGCGTGTGGTGCGTGGGAACCTCGGCGCAGTACACCATCCCCTCGTAGGATTCGCGGGTGACATTCGCCTTGCGATCCAGGGAGAGGTTGCGACTACCCCAGGAAGACACTCGATACCGCGGGTGTCTCCCGACCACCTCCCGACCGTCCTTCATCTTCGTGGCGCGCGGATCTCGGACCCCGATCGACGACCAACCGCCGGAGAGGAAGATGAGCCGCTGCAAGCCTTCCGCCAGCGACTTTGAACTCGTGTGGTGGGAGATGTGGCCTCCTTGAATCGACCCGTCCCCCATGAAGTGGCCCAGGAGGAATTCCCGGATCTCCGGGCCCGAAGCCTCGAAGACGAAGTCGGGGACGAACTTGTCCGGCGCCCGCACCCCGGAATATCCGAGGCCCTCCAGAGCCTTGTAGATCCTCTTGTTCTCAAAGGTAAAGCGATCCTTCAGCTCCAGGGCCTTCACCCCGAGGTTGGCGAAGACCTCCCGGATGAACGCCTTCTCGCGTTCCTTGAACGCGGCGATCTGGACCTTGTAGTGAACGCGCCTTCGGGCCGGGGCGTCCTCCGCCACCTCGCCGGACCGCCCTGACTTGGGGACATATCGATAAGGGGTCGTCAGCCGCGGGAGGGTGCCCTCCGCCACGAAGATCCCCAGGAAGCGAAGCCACGACGCCGTCGGGACCGTCAGGTCGGATCGCTGGTCATTCCGCTTGTGATCCACCCCGGGGATCGTGACGGTCTCGCCCAGGGGAGAAGCCCCCCGGTAGACCACCGAGTTGCGCAGGCCCGCGTACCAACCGACATCTTTCATATCGACGAAGGAGTAGGAACTCGAGAGGGTCCGCGCGAACTCGTCCCATTTTCGAACCACCATCTTGTGATCCGGGGTGACGAGGAAGTCGAGCGCATCGTGCGAGCCCCGGAACATCTCGCCCGAGTAGGGAAAGCCGACCATGCGAGTCGGAACCTCGAAGGTCAGCTCGCCGTCCTCGGGGTTCACCGTGGCCAGCTCGTCACCCGCGACCACGTCGCGGAAGAATTTCCAACCTCCCCGGGTGAGCACCTCGGTCATGGAATCGTGACAGCTCCCGAGGGCCCCCTGGTCGTAGACCGCCGGGCATTCCGGCGACAGGTCGACCGACGCGGGGAGATTCCCGGCCGCGTGGTGCGCGGGCATCGCGTACCGCGGGTGGATCGACGGCCGCCCGCTCGGATGCCAGCCGTACCGGCGGCCCCGGGCGTGGATCGATTGCGCGTTCGGACGGTCGTAGTTGTCGTGCAAGTTGTTGAACATGGCGGTTTCCAGGTGGCTGCGCGTGGATTCTTGTCGAGAACCGACCGGGCGGAAGCGGTGGGCCCGGGTGCCCCGGGCCATGTCGGACGCGCGGGGTCCGAGCACGGGACCCGTGGCACCCGCGAGATCAAGCCGACATCACCCACAATCTTCAACTTTAGATGGCTCGAACCAATGGCAAGCTCAGGCTTAGAGGCTATCCGGGATGGGAAATGGTTCATGGTCGATGGGTCATGGCCGAAGACCGGGGAGACAGACGAGAGCGCGTCCGGGAAATTCCTGGCTTTTTCTCACCCATCAACCATCAGCCATTTTTCATAACCCCTCGCGGCTCCAGGAAAATGTTTCCGGATGGCCTCCTATTGACCGGCCTTCACAGCTCGATCCCGTCCTCGTTGCGGCTCCGGAAGTAGGCGCGGATGGCGTCGCGGAGGAGGATGGACCGGGGCTTTTCGTGGTCGACGAGCTGGTAGAGCCCTTGCCAGTCGCGGTTGAGGTCGACGGTGGGGTCGAACTGGGTGTCGGTGAGGATCTTGCAGCGGTCCCAGTAGTGCCGCGACGCCTTCCGGCCGTGCCAGTGGTGCAGGACGGTCCCGGGGACGTAGCCGAGGTCCCCCCGGAGCTTCAGCGCCCGGGCCTGCCAGTCGACCACGGCCTTGCGGTAGCCGGGGGACACGCCGGGATACAGGACGTCGAGCCCTTCGCCGACGAGCGACTTCGCCATGATGTAGTCGGCCTCGCCGACCACCGCGACGTCGAAGAGGCCGCCGAGGACGTCGACCGCCTCGCGGCGGGCCGCCCAGGCGAACCCGGGATGGTGCCAGTAGGCGATCCGCGACTGGCCCGCGAACTTGCCGACGACCGGATCGCCCTCGCGGGCGGCCTGGGGGCCGTCGCGCGGGGCCGTCCTCCCGTGGCTCGCGGGCATCATCCCGTAGCTGGTGGGCGCCCCCCCGGAGTCCGCGGGCGCCCCCCCGGAGTCCGCGGGCGTCCCCCCGCCGGGGCCGCTGGCCCCGCCCCGTGTCCGGAGGACGCCGTGGGCGTGGCTCCAGGCGAACGAGCGGAACGAGTTGAGGAGCAGGCCGTCGGGGTCGAGGTCGTGGGCCTCGGCGAACATCTGGACGATCGGGAAGTGCTGGAGCTGCTGGAGCGTCTCCTGGACCCAATCCGGCCGGGCGAAGGTCAGGTCGGCGTCGACCCAGGCGACGTACCGGGCGTCGCGCGGCAGGCGGGCGATCCCGAGGTTGATCAGGTTCTCCTTGTGCCAGAGTTCGTGGGCCGACCGGAACTGGACGTGGCGGGGGTTGTCCGGCCCGGTGACCTCGAACGGGCGGTCGCCATAGGCCATCTCGACCACGGTCAGGCGGGCGCCCGAGTCGTGGACGTGGGCTTCGAAGGCCCGGAACAGGTCGTAGCGGCTCTGGTAGCGGACGGGGTTGGACACGACCGCGACGACGTCGAGGACGTCGGGAAGCGGCTTGATGATTCGCTTGTGGCCGGGGCGCCCGCCCCCGGCCGGTACCAACTCGTTCCGACGGTCGTCGACATGCGGGTCAATCAAGGGACGCACCTGGTGATAAGGGTCGTTCTCCGGCTCCAAGTCCCGTCCGGTGGCGAAGGGGAGCGACGCCTCTTGCCGATCCCGAGGGCCCCTTGGCCCTTCCGTCCAGAACTATCTTTTTTTCCGAGGGGCCGTTAGTCGCCTTTTTCTCGAAATCTCCCGGAGATGGCCCGGCACGCGGGTCGTCGCGCGACCGGGTCCTGGCAAAACCCCCGGCGTCGGTTAACCTTTCTTTATTTTCCTTGACCTTCCCAATCTGCGCAGTCACACTTAGAACGCGCATTGTCCGGGCCCCGACCCTATCGGTCGGGTTTCAAAGCGATTCGTGCGAATCCGGCTTTCGGATACTGGAGAAGCGGCCATGAACGCGAAGAAGTCCACCGCCCTGCGCCCGCGCCTGGAATCGTTGGAGTCGATGGTCTTGCTGTCGGCCGTCGTGGGCGGCGCGCATGCGGCCAAGACGCCGGTGCACGTGTCCAAGACACCGACGTATGTGGCGCCCGTGGCCTCGGGTCCGGTCGTCCTGGTGGGGACGCTCCACGGGAGCGGCCGCCTCACCAGCTCGACGTCGGCGACGGTCGGCGGGTCGGGCAACCTCGGCAAGGTCGGCACGGCCTCGTTCAAGCTGACGGCCGACCTCATCAATCTCCCGACGAGCGCGACCTTGTCGACCAGGCGTGGCAAACTGTTCCTCGTCGGGGACGGCCCGCTCGTCGGCGGGGCCAACTCGGGCTCGGTCCACTACTCGATCAAGGGGGGCACCGGCCAGTACGTCAACGCGACCGGCTCGGGCAACGTGGTCGGCTCCTACACGGTGCTCAAGGGCAACAAGATCTCGGCGACGCTCAAATTCTCCTGAGCCGCCCCAGAGGTCGCCCCCTCGGCCCGAAATCGGGGACTAACGAGTCGCCGGTCGTGTCCGTAATCCATTGCATCGAGTCGACGTCCTTGCTTATCCTGACGCGGAGTCGCAATTGCTAGCTCTCGGGCCACGATACGTCGTCGGAGGTGGGCCGTGGACGACCTCTCTCGCTT
>JAABUQ010000609.1_pt1 | contig 83533 bp, 3 predicted proteins | sample 5560001 | NCBI WGS metagenome assembly JAABUQ01 (sample SAMN10711888, study PRJNA513371) | rock metagenome | isolation source: Antarctica rocks | place: Antarctica: Victoria Land, Finger Mt nord | collected 2015-12-18 | reverse complement strand
TGTAGAGAGTATCTATTGTAGAGAGTATCTATTGTAGAGAGTATCTATTGTAGAGAGTATCTATTGTAGAGAGTATCTATTGTAGAGAGTATCTATTGTAGAACTATCTATCGTAAGACTATTTATCGTAAAATTATCTATCGTAAAACTATTTATTGTAGAGTTATTTATTATAGAAACAATCTATATTACAATTATTTTTATGTTACATAAAAAGTAATACGCATTAAAGAGTAAATCGAATAACAAATCGAACAATAACTTAATTTTAATAAACAACAATCGAAACTTGTTGCGCATTAATCTACTTTTAGCTTAGAAAGATATTTCGAGTTGTAAATAAATTATCTTCAAATAATTACGTATAATTAAAATAAAAGAGAAAAGAACTCGATTACTATTCTAATTATTTCTTGCTATGTTTGTCGAATCTTGCTAGATCTTCTATTATTACTAATAAATAACTTAATTGTATTCTTAATAGCGTTAGTAAATAGAGCTTTATTTTATTGTTATAAGATAGAGTGTAAAGTCTTTAACGCATCTCTAATAATGAATTGTCGAATTTTTAAATTATAATCTACAATCTTCTTAATAAGATTAAAGTATCAATATAGAATATATAGATATTGTTGTTCTTTAAAAAATATCAAATTATATAAAATACAATAATTCTTTAATTAATTGCAATTGTAAAAACAACAAAATCAATATTTAAAAAAGTTTTAAAGAAATAAACTTGTAAAAAAGGCTAACGCAATGCGTAGATACTATAAGTATTACTAATTGCGATTTGACTTTTAGTTATATATAATATGTTGTTAATCGCTTTAAACTTAATCTCAATTATCAAAAAAATTAGATTTTTTCTTGTTAATTGCGTATATAGTTGTGCTACTTAATAATTAACGACAACAATCTCTTTGTTAATTTATTGGAACTTTTGTTCGATACAATATTTGTAATAACAATTAGATTTTAACGCAAAAAGTTTATATAAATATCGCAAATTAATTAACAACAACTTGATAAATTAAATAGTATTGCATTCTTTTGCGAGATTAAAATGTTCAATAAAAAATACACAAATCTTTGTAATATTTAATACAATAAATTTAGCTTTGTTTTAAAGTTTTATTACTTTGTTTATTATCTTAAAATTTTCTTCTTACTTTAATTGTAAAGATAAGCGTTGCTTTTAAATATATATCTTTATTAAATTCTTAATTGTTAACAATATTTGTCTTCTTGTATTATTGATAACAATATAATTTCTAGAAAGTGTCGAACAATATATAGAACTTAATATATTAAATCTTTTACTTTAAGAAGAAGCAATCAAATTTGTTCTAAAATTTTATACATTTTGTTGCAATATTTAACTAATAGCTACTAGCAATATAAATTGAAATATGCATTAATTTGTAAACGCAAGCTAATTACAATCGAAAAAGTTTAACAAAGCATTGCACAAACATTTGGTTAAATAATTGCTTAAGCAAAAAACTTTAAAGGGTTAAATTTAAATAAACACAAATATTAACAAAAATATTAACAAGAAAGATAACAAGAAAGATAACAAATATAATTAATAGTGCTTGCTTGTAGATATATAATTAAGATTAAAATCTTTATATTTGCAATGTTTCGCAAAGCTTAATTGCAATAAAATATAATTAAAGTAATTATTTAAATAGGAAACTTCGAAAAGACAGTTTAGAAATTAAAAATGCTTGCTTTAAGACAAATAATTAGAGTCGAAATATTTAAGAGTTTATTAAAGATAACTCTTAGACTTCGATTGCAACAAAAGATTACTAAAATAACAATTTAAAAGATTGTTAATTAAAATTAACAATAGAAAGAGCAACAATTAAACGTATTTGTTTGCAAATTAATAACTAGAAACATCTTTAAAAAGTCTTTTTAAAAATCTTTAAAATCTTGAAGCTTATATATTAAATTATATAATAATTCGAAAATAAACAGAAAAGGATTAAGATACTTAGACTTAAATAACCAAAAAAAAGTATTAAACGCGCAACAAACAATTATTAATTAAGTTAAATTTTATTTTTAGTGCAAAACAAATAAACGCGTCTTAAAACTAATATTTCTATTTATTTAATAATACAATTTTTAATAATTTTAATGCAAAGATCAAAATTATAAGAGTTAATTCTATATGTCAAAATTACTACTTTAGCGATTGCATTACTAGATAAATTGTATTACTAAATAAGAAGAAGTAAAATATATTTCGAATTAATTTTTACTCTCTATTTCTAATTTCTAGCTTCTAAGTATCTATGTTTTGGATGTTTCTTTTAATAAACAATTGTTTTAAGTTCGACTTACTTTAAACTAATTAATCTATTAATAATTTACATTTTTCTATACTTACTAAAAATTAAAACAAAAGAAATTGTCGAACTTAATGCAAAAAAGTAAAAATAATATCGTATTATAAGATGGATGTGCGAAAAAAGTTTTATTTAAGTTTGTTTTAATCGTTATTTGTCGAAGCAATCTAAATTGTATTTTTAGAAAATAACAAATCTTGTCTTTACAATAGATTATTTGCTAAGATTTGCAAGAGATTCGCTTTCGCTTTGCTTCTCTTTAATATTAGTTTTGTTAAAATTATTCTATTATTAACTAAGTTTTTAAGCGATTATTTGCTTGAATATAAAGTATTTGCTTAAATATATACAAAAAAATTGATAAATTAATTAAAACTACAAAATATTAAATACAAGATTACAACTAATTAAAACTTAACTTTACACTTAAAATAACTAAAAATACTTGTTTAAATTGCGTATTTAAACTTAATTGCGTTCGATTTAATTAATATTCGATTTTTTTTGTTATTCTTAATTTTACAATATAAATTGTAATCGAAAGCTAGTTATTTACAACAAAGAATTAATTTGCGCAAATTATTTTTATATATTCGAGCTATATAACTTTTAAAGACTACAAATTAAATATTGTTGTTAAATTTCTTTTGCAAATTGAATACAAACAATAAATAAAAGTATTTAAATCTTGCGTTGTCAAATGTTTTTAAACTTTGTTTATTATTTTAGAAGTTCGACTATATTTAAACTTTCTTTTATTGATAGATTTTCTTTTATTATTAAGATAAAAGATATATAGCAAAAGATTGCACTTTAAAGAAAATTAACAATTTAAATTTTTAAAAATGTTTTCGAAGACAATTTTAATTTTTGATTTATTATTGTTTTTCGAAGTAATTTGTATCGAAAGTACTATATATTTTCGATATTTTTATTGTTTATACAAAGCAATTCAAACTTCGACAATCTTAAGTTTTCGATTATATTTCTCTTTTTTAATAAGTTGAAAATTTGATTAACAAGCTAACTTAACAAATTAAGCTTGTTTTTTAATTCTATATCGAAGATTTGTTTTCTTATTATTTAAAATTTGTATTGCAACTTTAGAGTTATATATCTTAAACGTTATTATATTATAGTTTCGAAAATACTGTTTTTAATACTTTTTAAATTTTTTAAATTTTTAAATCTTTTTTGCAATATACAATATTATATCGATCTCTTATTTTTTTTGTATTAATAAATAATTCTGTAAAATTAATTTTACAAAGTTAAAGCTTGTTCGAAGTTGTAAAATAGATTTTGTACTCTTAGTCTTCAAATACTTAATAATTAAATTAATATAAATTTCTTGTATTTGTTTAATTGTTAATTTAGAAAATGCATTTGTATCAACATTTAATATTATAAGTTTAAACAGTTTTTGTATAGTATAATTAAACAAATAATTAAAAAAAATTGCTTATATATTAAATTAAATCTCTTAATTTAAATAGTATCAAATTGGATTCGAATTATAATTAAATATCTAATTTTGTAGAGAAGAAAGCTTTATTTAGACTTGTTAATTATGTTAAAATATTAGATACTTAGTAGAACGCTTAGATTTCTAAGAAGTTGGAAGACAGTCTGTCTAATATATACAAAGTATCAAGAGTTGAATCAAATAGCTATTTGGCACTAGATCAAATCTAACTATAGAATTTCTATACTTTCTTCTAAACTAACAATTCTGTTTAGCTCTCTCAGCTTAGTAAGCAAACGATTTTTAAACAATTAAGTTTTGAATTTCTATAAAATTTTGAAAAACAATTAAGTTTCGAAGTCTATTTATTAAAGAGAGAGAAAAATGTATAAAAGTTCTTTTCTAGCAATTTATATATATCTTAATGTATGTTGACAAACTTGAACTCAATTCGATCTTGTAGAATTTATAAGAGATAGATTGATATAGACGTAAGTAGTAATGCTTCAAACATAATAAAGATAATAGTTAAGTCTAAGCCAATAGATAGAGATAACAAGAATAATAATTAAATTCAAGTTCTATCTATTAGATATAGCAATAATTTAATTGCAATACTAAAAAATTAGCGTTTAGATATATCTATTGTAGATCTAAAGAATATCAAACAATCTAAAATTTGTTCTTTGATAGAAATTTTGTTAGTCTATCGACTATCTAATTAGCAATAGACACATGTTTTAGCTCAATATCTCTCTTAGCAATCTTTTCGCGAATAAAATATTGTTGAATGTCTATATATTTAATGCAACTTTGAAGAGTATTGATTAAAGTTCTTAGCAAATACTATAGTTCTTTGATTGTCGCAATAGGTAATAGTAACAATTAAAGAATAAGCTAAAACTTAAAAATTACAACAAGCGACAAGAGTTTAAATAGCAGTAGTAAACATACTGAAATATAAAATTCAATTTAGAAATTTTAATAATTAAATTGTTTTTTTGACAATTTGAATTTGCTCTATATACTCGACTTTACAGATAAAAAAGGCAACAATTAATTATCTCTTAAAAAATTAACTAATAGTTTTGCTATCTACATTAAAAACATAGTTCGAGATAAATCGACAAATATCGCAGTCATCTTTTTAATTAACGTTTGTATAGTTAAAAAGTAAAGCAAGATTTTTCGAAAAGACAAAACAAAGATCGAGAATATCTTATATATATAATAGAATATATGTTTAACAATCTTTTAATAAGTATTAATAAAATTAAAAATATATTTGCTTATTACAAAGATAGTATAGATTAGATCGAAATATATATCGAGCATAGTATATATAAGAAATTCGATAGCAAATTAATAGATATATCGATACGTTGCAAACGCAATATATTCGAAATCTACAAATTTTAGATAAAACATATCAATAGAAATAACAACAATATTGCATTTTTATATTTTATATTTTTTGAGTATCTTCTTTAGATAAATCTTTTAACTTAAGAATAGAGTACAGTTAACGCAATTGCGTTCGATACTTATATTTAAATAGAATTTTAATAGATTAATATTTGTTATTTTAAATTGCTTGTGCAGTATTGCTTTAATTTACTTAATATTTTTCTTATTAAAATTTGTTAGTAAAATGTTGTTTATATAGATAACAATAATAATTTTGCTATTAATAAAAACGCTATAGTCGATATCGAGAGAATAGAAATCTAGCTCTCTTAGAAATAACAAAAAATCTTATATTATACTTAAAGAGATTGCTTTAGACTATATAGAATCTTAATTAAATAATAGACTTTAATATCTTGTTTGTATTTTGTAGAAAGCTCGACGTAAATTTCTTTGTTAATAATCTTATAAAGAAAAATAATTATAATATCTATTTGCTCTATTTTTTAGTTATTAACGACAACAATAACAAAGAAAACTTTGTAACTTATAAACTTTACTATAGCAACAAATATTTTATTGTAATTGAAATCTTCTTGTTGTTTAAAGTTGCAAATTATCTATTAAATCTTGTATTATATTATTTATTTAACTATCAATCCTTTGCTTAAGTTAATAGATTTATTTGTTTTAGAAAATGTGTTTATCTTTAGATATTGTTATAACAATTTAGATACTATTCTCTTTATAAAATTCTATTTTATTATTTTGGGTTAGTTGTTAGTTTATTTTGAAATTAAAATTAGTTATAGTTTTTTTGTAAATCTTTGATTTGTAGAGCTTCGAAAACATAGTTTTGAAAAATAAAATTAACAAATCGATTAAAAAGTCGCAACAAATATATAGTTTTAAGTAATTTTTTAGAGCGCGCAATATTAACAAAATCTATAGAGTGCTATTAAATTCGAATTAAGACAACAAAAAGTAATTTCTCTAAATTATATTAATATTATTGATATTTTTAGAGATAATTTTGTTTTCGAATACAAAAAAATATAAATAAGATTTTTCTCCAAATTATAGCTAAATAGTAAAGCAATATCTTAAGAGATTGTATATTTTCTAGAATATGCAAACGCAATTTCTTGTTTAATATTATCGAGCTAAATACTTAAAAAGCTAAAAAAGTTGTTAATAGAATTTGTATCGAAAAATACAAACAATATCGAAATAAATTAAGATTAAACATTAACGTTTGTAAATTGTTTGCTTAATTAACTATTAGACTTCGAAAATTGTTTATTGTTTAATTAGTATATACTAAAAACTCTTTTAACTATTTCTTTTTTATTCATTATTTAATAGATATACTCTCTATTATAATCTATTAACACTATTAATTTAATACAACTATCGAGTTTCTATTAGTCGATAGACTGGCCGCGTCGAGTCGGGTCATCGAGTTCGAGCCAGGTTCTCGACTCGCCAAGACTCGATTTGAGTCAGAAATCTTGGCCCAAGTATTTGAATCGAGTCAAAGGGTAGATATGAAGTACTTAGCGTATAACTCGACCCAACTCGCCAAGACTCGAAAAATTTAGATTATTTTTGAAAAAGTGCATTAATCAACTTAATCAAGTTGATTAATTTAATTAATTTGTTTATAATATTATACAATAATGCATTTAGGTAATGCATTTGTACGTTATTTGTGCGTTATTATTTTTAAACTATTTTTAGTAATTCAAATAATGCGAATTTTTTTAAAAATAGAAAATCTTGGCATTTTGACGTCATTTTCGATTGCTTGGCGAGTCGATCGAACCGAGTCAAGAAATCGTTGACTCGAGATCGATTCCAAGTCGAGTCAAGAGATTGATATCGAGTATTTAGGTCGAGCCAGAATGTTGATATCGAAACTCGGCCCGACGATCAATCTATTAGTCGATATTAGATTTAATTTATAGAACTTTGTCGAGTTAATTTATGCAACAAAAATAACTATAGTTGTATATATAATCGATAGAAATTTCGAAGAAAATAATTAGACAATTATTCTTGTTCTTTAAATCGAAAATAGACAAATTATTGCAATATAAATTAACAATAATTATAACTTCGAGCTATTACTTGTTTGCTAAATTAGTATTCTTAAATATAATATTAATTTTTTGTATAAGAGTTTAATTTAAATATTTTGCATATCTATTTATTTCGAAGTTGTTAATAGTAATAAATTCTAATTTAATATTACGTTTGTTTTTTTAGCTCTTAAAGATTTCTTTAAAGTATTTGCTACTATTATTGATACAAAGTTGAATATACTTGATGTTTCTATATTTGTGCTTATTAAGAAATTTTCTAAAGAACATTTAGATTCTATCTTTTCTAATAATACAACTAATAGATAAGCATTTAATTTTGTTGTTTATTTAAATACAAATATAGCAAATATTGTTGTATCTATAAGACAAAGATTTTATAACATCTATATAAATAAAATCGATAAGCTATCAATTAAGCGCAATAGAATAATTATAACTTTCGAATTTGTCAATATTGCAAACGTAGAAGACGCAAATATTCTCTAAGATTAATTTAATAAGATTAAATATCTTTTAATTAACTAGTTGCAAAATATTTTGTTGTTTTAAGTATTCGAGATATTTGTATTATATTTAATAGATAATCTTGTTAATAGAAGTCGATAAACTTAGCAAAGCAATTGCAAACAAGATTGTAAAAATTTCTAAAACAAAGAAGTATAAATTATCTTTCTTTATAGCGCGAGTTTCTTGTTTAACTAAAAAGTTGTTCTTGATTAGAATAAGATCGATCTCGAACTTGTTAAATATATTAAACAAAATAAGATTGTAATAATTATCGAGAACGTATTAAATATTGTAAATAATAGTTTGACAATTCTTTTTGTTAATTTTGAGATACAATTAAATAGAATCGATATTAACAATTGCAAAAGTGCTTGTAATTTTATTTAAAAAACAATAAAATATAGATTTGTAAAAAATTAAAATACTAGAATCTTCGGTTATATATTAATTGCATTTACAATTTACAATTTATTTATTAAAAAATTTGTTGTCTTGTAAAACAAAATCGAAGTTATAAGAGATAGTTTGTAAACTTAGACTATTAATTGTATCGACAAAAAGTAAATAGATTTAATAGACAAAGATAGCAATTATATTCTATTTGTTGTTGTTTTTGTTTTTAGATTTTTTGTTTTTGTTCTTGGTCTTATTATTCTTGTTATTTCGACAATACTTATTTTCAAATTGATTGCTATTATAAGAATTGTCAATACAAGTCTTTTTTTAGACAACTTTTAGATAAAGATATTTTTCTTAATATTGCTCGAAAATATAATAATTCTTATTGCAAAAATTGTAATAGAAAATTATTTGTATAATTTTGCAACAATAGTTGCGATTCTTAATACTTAAATGCAATAACAAGATTTTTAAAATAACAACAAAACTATAGATATTTTTTACAAGTTTGTTTTCGATAATTACAATATTAAGTAAATTGCAACATTGCGCTTTGTAATTATAAATAATTTTAGTTAATTAATATTTCGAAATATTGTTTTTCTTAAAAAAATTATACTTATTAGCTTATTTGTTAATAAAGAATCGAGTAGAATTAAATAGTTCGACAAAATATTTATAAATTAGTTAGTTAATATCTATCTTAAATTTATCGAAATAAATAGAAAGTTTATTAGCAATATTACAAAACTTAATATTATATTTATTAATAGTAGCGCAATTGTCAACTTTAATAGTTTCGAATTTAATTTAAATAAATATTAACGCGCTAGAATTTTTAAAAATGCAAATATTAATAATAATATTTTAGACTTCTTTTGCAATAATAATATTTTTAATATTTAGATATAAATTATCTTTAACGCAAATACAAAAAGCAATACAATAATTGTTATTGTTTTCGATTTATTTGACGCGCTTAACAAGAGTAAAGTTGTCAAAGATTACTTCGAACTTAATATATTTTTATAAATAAGTTTATTTAAGAATTTCGTATATCTTTTGTTCTTAGACAAGAAATTCTACGCTATTGTAGATTTTAATAATAGTACAATTACAAAGAGTTAATAAAATCGAGATAAAGATATTAACAAACGCAATATCTATAGTTTCGATTATCTTTAGAGTTTAAGCAATATCTTATAATAATAGAATTTAAGCAAAAATATTTTAACAATTAGATTAAATAAATTACAAGAGTCTAATAAGCTTAATATAGAGATAATATCTATATTCTTATATTTGTTACTTAATTTAGATAATAACAAAATATAGATATAGAAAATTTTGTTTTAATAAATTTGTTTGTTTAAAAAATATATAAAAATCTAAACAATACATTGATAAATACGCGAAAAACTTAATTTGCTATATTATTTGTAGTTTCGACAATTATAGTGCAAGTTTTCTAGAATCTCTTTAACAATCTTTTGTGTTAATAACAATTAATATAATTTGATGCAAGTATTAATATTAGAGAGTTCGAATATAGAGTGCTTTTGTTTGCAATTAATTAATATTCTAGATTTAACAAGCGTTTGTCTTCTTTTATTTTTTTGTAAAACAATAGTTTTGAAGAGAATATTAGTTGTTTTATTTTTACAAAACTAAGTCTTGTCTTTAACAATCGAATCTAAATCGATTTTATTGTTTTAAGACTAAATTTTAGATATGATTGCTAAAAAATAGTTAATATTCGATAAGTTAACAATAATTAAAAAATAAAAAGATTAGAAGAACTAGTCTTCTTAATAAAAGCGCGTTAAAACACGTAATTAACTTTTTCTTTTATATATTCTTTGAATTGAGTTTTATTCTTTTTACGTCAAATATAACTTTAATCAATAATAATATATCTAGATTGCTATTAGTAATAGCGCTCTTAGATTAATTGTTGGTTCGATATTCGGTTCCAACTTTGGAATCGAATCGAATTGCCAAGAAATCGAATAAAATCAAATCGCTTAAAGAAGCTAGCTTATTACTATAATAAGTTTAGCTTAGTCGAGAAGTTACTATTTTAAGCAATTCGATTTCAAAAAAAAATGGAGGAATCGAATCTTGGCGCTCTCACGTAATATTTTCGGTTTCTCGCGATTAGTCTAAGCGCTCTATAGCAAAAGCTAACAAGTGAATAAGAGATAAAAATTTAATTTAATTAATTAATTCTCGACTTTAGATTAAAGAGATTTTAGATCTTTGAATTTAATTAATTATAATTTTGCAAATAGATACTAGTATTGTTTGTCTATTGTAATTACTTAGATATAGGCAAAATCTTTCTATCGATAGATAAGATTTACAACTAATATTTTAGACAAGAAAATAGACTTTAGAAAGTATTGTAAATAATTAGAAAAGAACAAGATTAATTAGATATTTTTTTTCGAATAAAACTAATTAGATATTTCTTGAAAGAACAAGACTCGTCAGATATTATAGCTAATAACAAGACTAATTATATGTTTCTTCGAATAATAATTAAATCGATTTAGTTATCGAATTTTGTTCTAAGTAGATTAGAAGAAATACTTCAAATAGTAGATTTCAAACTCTTTAATATAATTTAAATAATAGATTTTTAGACTCTTCGATATAGTCTAGTATTTATATAGATAAATAGATGTCTCTAACAAATAATAAAATAATTGATTTTAGATAAGTTACTCGCTTATTTTCCGAACTTATAATTTGTTAAAATATTAGATAGTAGAACGCTTAGATTTCTAAGAAGCTAAAAGACAATTTGTCTAATATACATAAAGTGTCAAAAGTCGAGCCAAATAGCTACTCGACATTAGATTAGATCTAAATATAGACTTTTCGCAAATTAGTTGTTAATTAATATTATATCGAGACAATTGCAATTTATTGTTTATAGTATTAATTAAATCTTGTCGAAGAATGTATTAAGTAATTAAGTCTTTTAGTCTAGCGTCTTAAGTGAAATATTTTAGATATCGAAGTTAAGTGCTAGTTTTCAACAATTTACGCATAAATGTTCGATAGTTGTTGCGTTTATATTTCGATTAATAAAAAACAAATACATTTTGTTTTTGTTTCTTAATTTTTAATAATATTTTATATTTGTTGTTCGATAGACGAAAGTATTTAAGAAAATAAAATAGATTGTATATGTTGTTTGTAGTTTTGACTTCAAAAACAGTATTATAAATAGTTATTGTTAAAATATAATTAAACAAACAAAGTAAAAGAGTCTCTTTTACTTCGATAATAAATTATTTTTTATCGATAATTGTTATTAGAAAGTAATAAGACTTAGATTAAAAACTTATTGACAAGAATTTCTTCTCTTATTTTTTGTGTAAAGAAGTTTAATCTTTACAAAAAAAATTAGACTTTGTTAAATTTTTATTAGAAACAATTTAGAATTTAATATATCTTTAAAGCAAACAACAAGTCTTATTATAATTTGAATTTTTTATTATTAATTGAGATATTGCTTTTCTTGTTTGTATCTATTATATTTTTGTTATTTAAAATGTTAATTTCTTTATTCTTTATTAGATTAAATACAAATAAAGAATTCTCTTAAGTATTTTCAATCATAATTTCTATATTAAATATTGGTATAAATCGATAATCTAAGTAAGTTGTTATTAGAATTTCGATCAAGATATAGAGAAGTTGTTGTTTGTTAATAAAGTTGTACTTATTTTTAATTCAATAATATTAAAGAAGATAATAAATATTTTTTATATTAATTATCTCTTTTTTCTTCTAGAAATTACGAAGTTTTTTGTGTTTTACAAGTTTTTGTTTGAATTATACTTTAATTAGTTTTACTAATCTTTAAATAAAGATATAATTAAAAGCTATATATTAATTACTTTATTGCAAATTGCAAGGTTTAATATTTTGTTGTACGTATAATATATATGTATATATTTTAAGTGTTTATTAATAGATATTAAGATTGTTGTTAATACGCAAATTTGACAATTTGCGAATATATTACTTTGGAAATAGATCAAAGTCTTTCGCTCCAACGTATTTAATAAAATTTTAAAAATCTTAATTTAAATTCTTGCAATGCTTAATATTTATAGATTAGTTATTTTGAGCAAAACAACAAGATTTTAACGTACTTGCTCTATTTCGACAACAAAATTGCTTTTAGCTTAACTATATTATTAGCGTTTGTACTTAAGATAAGTCTAGATGTAAATAATAAATATAATAATAGACAATATAATAAAGTAAAAGATTAAGAGAACAAATGCGCTAAGCACTTATATATGTGCTAACGATAGAATTTTCTGGATTGTCATATTATTAATCGCAACTCGAATTAAAGTATCTTCTAAATTATATATTCTTGCTATATTTAACAATTTAAAATAGTATTCAATTTGTCTTTTACATATTTTTATCTTCGAGACAATTTTTATCTTGGAGACAATTTTAATTGTCGATGGATATTTATAGTTCTTTTTGTCGTCGATAGCTTCAAGAATAAAGAATCAATGCAAAGTAATTGCAAGATAACATTTTATTTGCTTTTTTTCTTTGATGTTTCGATGCAAAGACAAAGCTACTATAACTTTTCAAATTTCGAATTGACTTGCATAACTTGTGCGATCTAGAGTTTATCAACAATCAATTACTTGAATTAAACAAGAACGAATAAGAAGAGCAAGATAGTAATAGTATTTCTTTTCTAGATTGATAAATAAAACAAATTGGTCAATAAAATAGTTGTCTAGCTCTAGACTATATTAAGTCTTAAGACAATTTTATAGAATTTAGAATTGAACAATTATCTTACTAATTGATTTGTCTCTTCTATTAACTTAGGATAGTAATTAAGAAACTTAAACTAGCGTTATACTAATCAAATCTAACAACATTAACATTAACAACTTATTTTATCTTGTTATATTTGTATTCAATTCTTTTTTTAATACTTTAAATTTTTATTTTCTTTACAAATTTCTAGATATATATTCTATATTATATATATATTACGTTTATTTTTAATATATAGAAAGTTATTTAATATCTACAATTAATATAGATTATATCTATGCTAGATATATATAGAGATTATTTTGGATCGAGTTTTGCATCCAAGATAAACTTATTTCGAATCAAAGATTTGTATTCGAGATAAACTATAGTTTGATTGTCGAAGCTAGACGCTTTTCAAGTTTCTTGAAAATTTAAATTTAAGATTAAAATTTTAATTCAAAAATAGAATAATACTTCAACAACTTTACGAATTGACGAATCAACGTTTTTTAAATTTTGCTACTCGATAAACACTTTTCGAAATCCCGATCGGGCTAGCGTCGAGACTTCGTCAAAATTTTCAAAAATTGAATTTTCGATATTTAGACAAAAATCGTATGTATAGATTCTATAACTGCTATATAGCAATTAACTATTGGTTAACTATTGATTAAGTAACCAATATATAGTCAAAATAGATTTATTGCTAGCAAATAACCAATATATAGTAGTTAGCAATCGGTTGACTAACTGGAATCTAGCAGATATCTAACCAAAATAGATATATTCCTGGCATAATCCTAGCATTTACGGGGAATACATTCTTATAGATGGGCTTGTAAGAAGTTAATAAAAAGAATAAGTAAAAAATATAAGTTACATTAACAAAAAATAATACATCTAGAAAACATTTAAGTTTTAAACAAATTAGAAAGTTCTATCTATTGCAAATACTTTTTATAATTATATCTTAAATACTAATTCTATTAAAATACTAAGAAGAGAACTAAGCTTTTTACTATAGAATTCTCTTTACTCTTGTTATAGAAATTATAGATAATTTTGAATATATAGCTTTCAAAAAAGCTTTGCATTTAACTTTGACTTTTATTGCTTAATCTTTATTAATATTCTTAATTATTAACAATTTCTCGATATTATATTGTTTTGTGTATTTGTATACTTGAAATATGTTCTTTTTAATTGCTTTGCTTAAGAGTTACGTCTATATAGACTTTTTGTATTTTATAATAGTTTCAAATTATTTGTTTTTAATATTTTTAATTGCGTTTAATTATTGCGTTTTAAACTTAATCGGTTCGAAACTTTCTTTATTAATAACGTGTTAAAAAAAATTGTATAAGACTTCTAGCTTTCTAGTTTACTAAAAGTTTAATATAGAGTTTAATTTTCGCTTTAATATAAATTTATTTCTAGATTTTTTAAGTTCTAGAGTTAAGCTTTAAGGTTTTCGATCTAAAGATTAATTGTTTTGAATTTTTAATAATTATTTGGTCTTATTTGCACTTAAGTATGTATTAAATTCTTTCTAATTTGCTTTAATAATATTGTATAGTATAGTAATTAATTTTCTATTATTTATTATTTATTTATAGTTATTTTATAGCTAATAATCTTGTAATTTAATTTAGTATTTATTTTTTTGTTAATGTTTTTTTTTGTAATTTTGCGAATTATAGTTTATCTCGAATGTAGATTTTTGATTTAAAATAATCTTATCTCGAATGCAAAATTCGATTCAAAATAAATTTTGCATATTTCTAGTATAAATATAATCTCTATTAATTGTAGATATTAAATAACTTTCTATATATTAAAAACAAACATAGTATATATACAATATAGAATATGCATTAAGAATTTTGTAAAAGAAATAAAAACATATAATATTAAAGAAAGAATTGAATACAAGTATAGTATATATTAAGTATCAACCTTCAAAAATAAAATATATCAATAATTACAAATTACAAAATAGAATTTGCTAAATCAAATATATATTTAGTATTAATAGAGACTCAAATACTTAAAGACGTCGAAATTACATGTTAATACAAGATATAATCTTAATATAGATTTAGTAGTTGCGTAGTATAGACTAGATTTAAATAAAATTGAAATATTAAATGCAACAAAGATACTAGCGTTCTTTATTAAATAAAAATATTGTTTTTGCATTTTTTCTTCTTAATTATTTGTATAGATTTAATATATCCTATTGTTTTTTTAGCATATTTTAAGTATAGATTAAATTTATTTATATACAGATATTTTAATATATATATAGTATAAACCCTTTTAATTAGATTTTTAATCTTAGAAATTATTACAATAATTTTTAAATTATTAATACAATAAACTTGTTCGCTTTTGATATATATTATAATAAGTATAAATAATATCTATATATAGTTTACACTTACTATTTTATCAAAATTTGTATTTTTATTTAAATCGGAATTTTGTATCTTTTAGTACGTATTTATTTATAGCACAATTTTTGCAAGATATACACTAAAATTATATATAGATTAAATCGAATATATATAAGATTAAGATAGTATTAATAAATAGTTATTTTCTGTCTAAATTAAATTGATGCTAAGTATAAGTAGTATTTGTACTTAAAGTCTTTAAATAGAACAATAATTAGAGATTATTCTATTCAAGTTTAGCATATATTAAATATTAATAGTTGTATATATTTTTGGAACTTGCATATCTTCGTTTAATTCGATTGTATAAGTATTAAATTCTATCGCAATTTAAAATATGCTAAGTATAAGTAGCTATAATATTTAGACTGGCCGCGCTAACCCGGAAATGTCACGTGCAAATGCCAAGACCCGGGTCAAAAAAAATTCGAAGAATTGAATCGCTCAAAGTAGTTTAGTCGATTACTATAAGTAGTTTAGCGCGCTTCGCGCTAAACTACTTTGAGCGATTCGATTTCAAAAAATCGTCACGACCCAATCTTGGCGCCGGGTCGAGCCAGAGGGGTGATATCATAACCCGGCTCGACGATCAGTCTAATAATATTGCTATAAAAAGAGATAATCATTTATGCGAAATAATTTTTACTATAATTAATTGTTAGTTTTCTATATATTTAAACTTGACTAAGTCTATACTAAATTTATATTAAATAATAACAATATTTTAGTTGCGATATTATATATATACATATTATACTAATACAAGTAAGCAATTATATATCTTCTGCTATATATAGTATAGACTAGGTATATTTAGTCGCAAATCTAATCCTAATAATATATTAATCAATATATATTATTTTGTCGAAAAGTATATTTTTTTTATAAAAAACATTCTCTTTTATATTTGCGACATTTTAAAGAATTTAGCTTGAGTCAAATATATATAAAACATATTTGTAATCTTAATTTTATTTATTTATTGCAAAATTGTTTATTAACTCTTTTAATTTGTAAGATCTTTAAACAATAAAGAGTTCTTATCTTTTGTAGATACGTAAGCAATCTTAGAAGAATCTAAAAAGAACAATAAGCTTTTAGTAAAGAAAGATATATTGCTATTAAGACTTAAGTTAAGTATAAGCAAGACTTAAGTATAGTATAAATATAATTTTAAAATAGTGTTGTACAAATAACAAATAGTATCTAGCTTATATTAAATATAAAAATAATTTATATTACAATAAAACGCAAATCTTGCAATACAAAAATCTATTTTTTTGTATTATTAAATCGAGACATATTATAGATCTTGAATAACTCTAGAATGTGCAATATATATAGTCTAGTTTATATCTAACATATATTAGATTTCGTTTGCGTATTAAAAAATCTTTTTTATATAAAGCAATTTTTATGCTATGCATAAAATAAGTGTATGCGTAAATTCTAGCAATAGAAACTAGAATAATTGCGATGCCTATACTAGATATACGCGAAGATTATTCCGGGTCGAATTTCGCATCCGAATAAACTTATCTCGGATCAAAGATTTGCACTCGGAATAAGCTATGTGTTTGTAATTCTGCTAGTTCAATTTATTAAAAGCTAAATCTATAATAGAATTTCTAGTAGCATTTGTGCTATATTGCGTAAAGATATTTGAAATATTTATTAATTCTTCTTTGTTTTCTCTTAATTAACTTGTTAATATAGGGAAATATTATAACAACTTAATTGTTCTATTAAGAATAATATATTTTTAAATCTTTTATCAAAATAGACTTTTTTATACTTTTTAATTGAAATTTTGTCAAAATTCGATCTATAGTGTAGCTATTAAGCTTAAAGCTTTGACTCTTGTTATTATAGATATATAGTAGCGCAATATTATTGTTTAAGACTTTGTTGTCAATAATAATTAATTGCGCGTTAAAATCTATTGTTGTGTCTAGTTTTAATATATAATTAATATATATTGTTGTTTTAGATACAAATATTGTTACTCTAGATCTATAGTTTTTATATATTGATTGTGTTTTCGAGAAATTGAAATAATTTAATCTTATATTGTATTTCTTATTGTATATTTAGAATTCTTAAATTAGCACAACATTTGCTCTTTCTATAGCACTTTGTGTCGAGATACTGTAATCGATCTGATCAAGTATCGAGTACTATCTGACTCGATACTACTTGACTCGATACTACATAATCGGGTCGAGTAGTATCGATCAATATATATAGTTGAGCAAGCTCTCTAGCTCTTACATAGAAATTAAGCGTTCTATTATCTATTATTTTGATAGATTATAAGTTCAAAATAGGATAAGTAACTTATTTGCTTATTAACTAGAATACTTGAAGCATAGCTAGTAAATTAAATTAACAATAAACTTGCAACTACTACTATTAGCTAAGTTCTTGTTTGATGTCTAGTATATAGAAGCTAACAGTTGTCTTAATATCTAAATTAGTCTCTAAGTACAACAACAAATATTGTTGTAACAATAATTAAAAGACTTGTTATTGTTAACAAAGTAACTAGAAAGACTGTCAAAACTGTTAAATAGTCGACTATTCGAACAGCTAGAATCTTTAATTACTAACAATTGAATAGTTAATATCCAGTTAAAGATTCTAGGCACAATTATCTTACTAAAGAGGGCTAGTATAAGTTGTAAAAACAACTAGATTTATCTTATTTATAACTCGTTGCTTTTATTAAAGAACGCTAATTATCTTTAATAGATATTTATTAATAATAAGCTCTAAAGATCGAAGAACTAGTTATGTAACAATTATATAACTAGAAATCGATAGTCAAATAATTAGTAATTAGTTGAAGACGCGTTATCAAAGCGAGGCAAGACTCTACTTTAACGTATTAATAAGAGAATTAAATTATCTAGTCTTCTTAATCTTTGTTTTTCTATTTATTGCAAAATTCTTTTATCAACAATCGAATAAGTTAACTTGTTAGTTCAATAATTAAAACAAGTGCTAGTTAACTTCTCTTACTACAATATACGAAACATATTAGTAAATTGAATTGCGAACGTATTTCGAAGATCGAAAAGACTTTATCAATTACGCTAAAAGTAGCGTCGAGACGCAACTTTCGATTAAATAATTTTTAATTTTATCTAGATAAAAGATTTGAAAAGATCTTAACTATTACAAAGACGCAAAAGATTTAGATCGAAAAGATTAACATTTAGTCTTGTTAAGATAAAAAAATTGAAAAAGATTGACTTAACAATTGCAAAGATGCAAAAGAATATTGTTATCTTTATAATTGTTAAAATTAAAAAGAAAGGTAAAAAGATTAAGTAATTTAGTTAGATTCTAGATAGTTAAAGAGCTTTATTTACAAACAAGCGAAAACAACAATTTAATTAGAAATTATTTAATATTAATACGTTTTTATTTATTAAACCAATTAACTCTATCGATTCTACTCTTATTTATATTTGTTATAATCTTAAAATAGAGTAATAGAGATATGAGACTTATTTAAGAGTTTATTAATTATTTATCTATTAAGACTTTGCTCAAATTATAATTGACAAAATTAATTAACTTAATAGTATTTACAAAGAGAAGTATACTTAATTATTTTCTTTATCTAAACTCTTTAAAAAGTATTTATTAAACTAGACATCTAATTCCAAATTTGTTAACTTACTTAATGTTTGTAATTTAATAGCTAGAACATCTTTATTAAAATCTTTATTGCGCAATTGTACATCTTTATTATATTTACTAGTAGCATTATTTATTGCTTACAAATTATTGATAGAATTCTAAAATATTAGATTACGTCAATATTATTATAATTATTAGTATTTTCGCGTTATCTCTTGCAGTTCTTAAACAAATTCCTAAAATTAGTAATAGTATAAGCTTTCTTATTTAAAAACAAGACTTGTTTAAAGTTCTTAAATAAATTAAGCTTTGGAAATATATTAATTCGAGTATTAGATTTGTCGACTTGCTTAATATTGTTATTAAAGAATAAGTTAAATAAGATATTAACAACAAGAAGTATATAAATACGTTTTAAAATACTGTTAATAAAAATTTGTATTACAATATAAAGAAAATCGATCTAGTTAAAAAGACTTATTAAAAGATTATTAAAACATACAAGTCTAAAAAATTTAATATATTAATAAGAATTTTTGTTAAATTCGAGTCTCTTAAGATTATTAATTACTAAATTATCAACAAGTACAAAATCAAATTTTGTAATATTATTAATATATTATCTATCTATTTGAGTAATTTGATTATAAATAAAAATTAATTTATTTTTAAATATCTAGTTAATCTTAACAACATTGTTCGCTTCTTTATTAATTAATAAATATCTAAGTATAAGTTCTTTAATAAAGATAAAACTCGAAAGCAAAAGTTGTCTATTATTATCTACAATTACAAGATTTAATATATTAATATAATAGATATCTTAGTTATTAATAATATCTTAATTTCGATAGCAACTATTAAATTAATTATTACTACAAGAAACATTCTTTTTGTTGTTAACAACTCTAGTTTCGTATATATTAAACAAAAGAAATATACAAGTTGCGACAAGATATATTATTGAAAATTAAATTACTAGAATTTATATTAAGAATTGCGTTCTATCTTAAAAAACAATAGCTTTAACAACAATTAAAATAATAGCAAAAACAAGTATTGTTAAAATTATAATAATTAAAAAGAAGATTAAAAGAAATTTAAATCTAGAAAGAATAAGAACAAGTTTGAATTTAATAAAAATAAAAACAAAAATAGTAACAACAAAGAGTTGAAAATTATTAAAGCAAGAGTTTATAATTATTATCTTAACTTTGTTGTTGTAACAATTCTATTTGCAATTCTTAAATTGTTTTTATTTGTAGATATTACTGTTAGCTCTTGTTGTTAATTATCTCTTATACAAATAAGTCTTTAATATTAAATGCAATTAATATATAATAGGAAATTCTAATATTTTTGTATTCTACTTAGCAATATCTTATCAATTAATAAAAAATATAAGAAATACTTTAATTGCTATAAATATTAAAATTATTTATCTTTTTATTCGATACAAAGATAACAAAACTCGATATATTACTATTTATAATATCTAATATATGTCGAACTCTTAATACAACTTAATCTTCTATAATTAGATTAAAGATCCTAATATTATTTAAAGAATTTAGATTATAAGTTCTCTATTAACGCTTAGCGAGCTCGAGCAATTTAAAACTTTAATTTCTACTTTTTAAATTTAAAAACATCTATTGTACTTTTTATCTCTATTGTTGCTTTACTAGTAATTAATAAAGATGCAATAATTATATAATACAAACGTCTTAATTATCTCAACAAGCAAAATATCTATTTGCTTACTCGAAGAGATATCTTCAATCTTATAAAGCTCTTAACAAATAATACTTGTATTTTTTATGTTTGCGTAAGAACTAAAGCGACGTCTTATTAAGTTTCTATTAGACTTAATTGCTAGAAAAACAATTTTATTTATATCGATATTAATAGTACTTGTTATATTTGCATTTAACTAGATAATAAAATTAAGCACTTATAAGTAAAATGTCTTAAAAATAAGAAATTTAGTTTTCTTTAAATATTATATTAGCGAATTTAAGTATAAAGACAATAAATGCACTTGCATTTGCATTAATAATAGAGATAAATATATAAGTAGAATCTTTAAAGTCTAGCGCAAGAAGCGCAAAATACAAATAAAGTCTATTGTTGTTGTTTCTTTTAAGATAAATGATTGCGTCAAATATCTTCATTAAATTCTAATGCAAAAAACTAACATTATAATAAAAGATATTAATTTAATTGTTAATTTTTAACTAAAGATAATTTAAATAGTTAATTTGTATTGCAATATTGTCTTTGTTGTTAAATACTCTATTACTTCTTTTAGGACAAGAATTAAGTATCTCTATAATTATAGATATATCTAATATATAGACTAGCAAAAAAAAGTATTAAGAACTTAATCAAGCATTAATTAACAAAAGTTCTAGAAATGCATTAAATTCTTAATATTAATATATTATAAAAGAAAGCATATCTATTATATAATAAATAATAAATACAATGTTTAGCGTATATTAAAACATTTATTAATTAGACAACAAGCAAGTATTATCTTGCTTAAATATTAATTACAACAAAGCTAGCTATTAAAACAACAATATTTGTCGATCTTTATCTTCTTTTAAGCAATTAGATATTGCTAATACTATTAACAAATTCTTGAACTTTATAAAAGCTAATCTAAATCTCGCAATAATATTATAAGAGCAACAAAAAATTGTCTTGCTCTAAAATTAAATCGAGAACTCTTGTAATAAATTAAATATCTTATCTATCTTATTTATAATCTTATCTTTTTTAGATTCTAGAAATACTACTTTTTCTAAGTTATTTTTCGACTTCGAAGACTATACTTTCTTTAATTCTATTAACTTTAATAAGTTTTCTAAAGCTACTAAATTACTAAGTACGCTTCAAAATTTAACATTATCTTATAATCTAGATTTAGTGTTGCAAAGATACTTAAAACTTCGATTGCATTAAAATAAACTTGCAAATTCTCTTATTTTGCTATTTAAAATTATGTTATTAAAATTATATAAGCCTAAAATTATACTAAAGCTATAGCAAATATCTATTATAAAATAAATTGATAGCTAATTAAACAAAACAAAATTAAAGTTTTAAAGAAGAACAATATCTATATTGTTTGCTTAGTATCTAGCAAATGTTACGTACCTTGTAATAGATAAGTCTAGAAAATTAAATATAAAGTTAATAACAAGATTTTTTGCTATAAAATTTGTTAAGTTGTTAGAGACTTTAAATAACGCAAAGATCTAAATTATATCAAAATTTTTGTTGATATAATTAAATCTATAAGCTACAAAATTATCTTTGTTTTTTGTTATTGTCAATAGCTAAGATCTAGAGCAAATAAGTATTGTTATTGTCTTTCTCTATAAGAATATTAACGAAAAGATCTGTATCGAGTTGTTTTATAACTTTAAACAAAACAAAAAAACTTGTTAACTTAGAAAAGTCTTCTATAAATTAAGACAATTGTTTCAAGTATAATATAATATTCTTGCAACGTTTTTAAAGAAGTATTACTTTTGTTTATTAAACTTTAATTTAAGCGTCTTTACTAATAGCTTTACTATTATTGCTATTTATATATTCGCATTTCGACAAGTAGATCGAGCTAAGTATATCAAGATATTTTCCAAATTCTTTAGATTCTACAGATTTATAAATATAGATTTAAACAATTATCGAAACTATATAATCGAGTACACTAAGTACTAGAACTATTTATTAGAAACAAATAGAAAACTATATTGTTTTCTGCGAATTTATATTATAATTTAGATATAATATTGAATTTAACAATTGCTATTATTATTTTAGCAAGTATTATTCTGTTTGTCAGTCTAATTACTTAACAAGTTTAACTAATTGTTCGACTAATTGTTCGACTAATTGTTCGACTAATTGTTCGACTAATTGTTCGACTAATTGTTCGACTAATTGTTCGACTAATTGTTCGACTAATTGTTCGACTAATTGTTCGACTAACTGTTTGACTAATATGGTATTGTTTGTTTAGACATTCTATTCTCGCATAGCTTATATTCAAAATCTTAAACAATAGTATTACTTTACTTGTTTTGATTAGTATCGCAAAGCGCAATCGAAACAACAATATACAATCTATTGCAATTAGATTTATTTATATTGTTTTATCTTATTATCTATCTAGCGCTTTTAGACTTATTTGTTAATTTAGCAATTGCATTATTTTAATTTGCATTCTTTTTAGCTATTAATTTAATTTATTTTGCAATCTTTGTTGCTATATTCTTGACAACTTTTTAAGTTTTTTGTTTCTACTTTGCAATTTCTGTTGTTACAATTTTAGTCGTCTTAATAGTATCTTGTTTTCGCTTCGCAATCTTTACTATTATATTTTTTGCTATCTTGTTAGCTTATTTAATATCAAGATTTTCTTAATTGTTATTGTATAGCAAATTGTATATTTTCTAATTACAAAAATAATTAATATGGAAACTCTTGTCTATTTTGTTTGTCAAAACAATATAAGCACTATATTTAATAGTTAACAACGTTCAAAATTAGCACAAGTCTAGATTTTGTCGATTTTATTAACATTCTTAACTAAAACAATTTGTTTCAATTATTCTATAAATACTATAAAAAAACTATTATTGCGTTATTGAAAAGTATCTATTAGAGTCTCTTGATAATATATTGCTTTTTTTTTACAATTGTATTGCTTGTTATTAGAATCTTAAATTATTATTACAATTAGTAATTGTTTTATCAATATTTCTTTAATATAGTTTGAAATCTTCTATTTTGTTTTTCTATTATCTATTTGTTTCTTTGCGCTAAATATATAGTTCTAAGCTTATATTTAATTTTGTCGAATTAAGTTGTTTTTGTTGTTTTAAATATAGAAGTAACAAACTATTTCGCAAGTCTATTTGTCGATATTTGTTGTTTTAATAATACGTTTTTAGCGAATAATAGAGAAATAAATACAAACAAAACAATTATTTACTTCCAAGAAATTACTCTTTTTGTAATAGAAAAAGATATTCTTGTTTTTAAGAGTTGTTTCTTTTTTCTTTTGTGTTCGATCTTTTACAATTTATTAATAACAAATAAACAAATCAAGAGCTTTAATAAAATTTAAAATTTAAAAATATTTAATAATATTAGTAGCGTATCTTTAGTATCTAAAACTTATATTAATTATCTTAAGTTTATTTTTTATATTTAAATCGATTGCTTAGCAAAACAACTTTAATTCTTATAATTGTGAAACTTTTGTAATTTTAATTTTCTTATTTGTATTAATCTAATTAATTGTAATATTATTCTAATCGAACGTTATATTAATTTAATCGAATATTCTCGAATTATTATATAGTAATAGATTGTTTATTGTTTGTATCTTAGTTTTTCGAATATTGTAATACAAAATCTATTCTTAATAGTTCGAGTACTTATTAGTTCGACTATATTGTAATTTAATTTTTTATATATTGTTTCTTTTGCTAAACTATTGTATTTAATTGAAGTTTTATATTTCTTTATATACAAAACTTAATAACTTAATATATAGTACTTAAGAAAGTTAAAATAATCTATTTAATCTCTTTTTTCTTTTTAAAATTTGCAAAAAATCTTCTTTAGTTTATTAATACAATACAAAACATAGTTTATATAATATAATATTTCATTGTTGTAAATTCGATAATATATTAGTATAACAAAGTCTAGAAATATTTAAACATACAATATTGTATACAATAAAATTGAAGTAAATAGCAAAATTATTATAGGAATCAATTAATATAGAATCGACTTCTACTTATTGTCTATCTATTACTTAACACTACTAAATAGTAAAAATATTTAAATCTTATATATATTGTTATAAGTTAAAAGCGTTGCTCAAGCTAATCTACTATATTTTCTTCTAAAAAAATAGAGCTATTTTAATTTTTCTTAAATTGTAAAATATAATAGTTAATAAGTTTGTAAATCTATTTAAGTAGATAATTTACATTATTGTTGCTATAAAACTAATATAAAATATCTATTATTATTATACTGTAAATATTTACAAATTAATACTTTTAAACAAAGTTTTTTATCAAATATATTTAGTTTAAATATTTATTCGAGATATTATTTTTATTTTAATAAAGAATTTACGTCTAAATACTTTTGTAAGTGCAACTAAATTAATTAATATATATATTTTTGCGCTAAATAGATAGAACTACGTATATATTGCAATATTAATTGCTTTTAATATCAATAATTATAATTTATTCTTTATAATCAACATTTATATCGATTAATATAGAATAGTTATATTAAGTATATTTGTTAGCACAAAAAATAAATATCTTTTTAATAGCAAAAGTCTCGACAACTGCAAACAATCAATTAGAATAAATTTTTTGTAAATTTTTTTCTCTCTTATACTTAAAAATTATTTCTATTGTTCGATAATATATATCTATTTTAATATCTATATTCTTTAATTTAATAATCGAAAAAAAAATTAATTAAACAAAGTCTAAACAAATTTAATTTCTTCTCGTTTTGCTATCAAGATTTTCGATTGTTATATATATCGAATATATCTACTTGTTGTTGTGTATTCTAGTTAACACAATTTTGTTAATAAACAACATAATAGATATTACAATTATTTTATTCGAAAAACTTAATTAAATTTTCTATTATTAGTTTCTTGTATAAAACTTATTATATATTTGAATTTTTCTTACTATATTGTACTAACAAACTAACTAATATACTAGATTGTTTGCAAATATCGAATAATTAATAAGAAATTTAATTGTTTCTATTATCTCTTAATATTAAGTTGTATAAGAACAATTTTGCAATATACAAATTGTTCTATTTAATTTAAACTAAATATATATTTAGATATTGTTGCAATCTCTATAGAGAATATAATACAAGTCGTTTTGCTATTTATTTAAGTTTCTAAAGCTTAAAAAATTGTACAATAGTTTAAAATTAATATTGCTAAAAAATCTATCTATATTGTTAGCTATATATTTAGATTGTAACAATTAGTAAATTATAATATAGTTAATCTAATTATTAAATAATTAGTATATCTTTTTATCTATTAAGTTAAAAGAAGATTGCAATAGTTTAAATATATTAATAATTAAGTATTTTGCTAAATATTTGATTATCTTTTTGTAGATGTTAATTTGTATAGCTATTCTTGTTGTTGTAGATTTTGTCTCTAGTTGTTTTTTTAAGTTCTTGATTTTAATTTCTTTTTTGTCTATTTAAGTATTATTTTTCTCTAATTTTTTGAGATACAATAATAATTATAGCAAATCTCGACAAATATTATAGTACTTTTTGCAAAAAATATATCGAAACAATAATAGAAAATATTTAAATATTTATTTAGAAAATATTTGCAACTATTAATTTATATTTGTTTTAAATATTTGACGCAAATCGCTTTCGAGATAGAAAATTAAAAGTAATATTGTTATTAAGTAAACTTATTTTACAAATAACAATATCTAAAATATATAAAACAAATATTAAGATATTTCAAGTTGCAATTTTAAATAAACTTCGAATATAATACTTTAATATCGAAACAATAAAATTAACAAAAAATATCTATATCTTTGCGCTATATTATCTATATTTGTATTTTTTTTTAATATTAACAAAAATTAGTCTAGTTAATAATTTGCAATTAATCGAAGAGAAACTATAAATTAAAAATTAAAAATTAACTAAATATTAAAATAAAGAATAAAATATATAAGTATATATTTGTTGTTATTGTAATTACAAGAGTTAAGTTTAGAATAATAGCAAAAACACTTTATGAAAAACAAAAAAAATTGTTATATCTTTAATCTATATTCTTTTTTTAATTGTTGTATATATAGTTAACAAGATATATTTGTTGTTGTAATTTTAAATAGCAATAATTTTAATTTAAAACTAATATCTTTGCAATAGTTAAGCAATAAACTATATATACAAGTTAGTTTGTTCGAATCGAGTATATTTACAAAAAAGAGAAAATTACTAATCGTGTATTTTTAAATTGTTTAGCTTCGAAATCGAAACTAACTTTTAGTTAAGTATTTCTTTTGTATTTGAGGAAACAAAGTATTGTTAACAAAAAATAGAAATTAAATTAATATAACAAGCTATATATTATAGAATAAATTTAATGTTTATTTTTTAAACTATAAATTATTAAAGAAGAATTACAATTTCGAGTTTAAATATTGTTACAATATTTAATAATTCAAAATTTTCTTTTTACTAAACAAAAAAAAATTTAGAACACAATATTACAATTTTAAAAAAATTCTTTATAAATTCAATTTTAAATCTTTAACAAGAAAAAATATTTCTAATAAGATATATATAGAGATTGTATATATTAAGTAATTAATCGAAAATTATAATATTAACAATAGAATTGTATTAAGATAATCTAAATATTACGAGATTTGTGTCTGATGCTCTTGCCAAATAACAAGAGGACGTTTGACGCCTATCGATAGCGCCTACTTTTGAACAATCAAATATAACTTAATTGTCAATTTAGTTCTTAGAGAATTATCTTCACAATTATTAATAATAGATGTTTGTCTTGTTTACTTATGTGTCTTTTTATCTTGTCTAGTTTCTTTGTCTAATTGCTTTGCCTATCTAGCTATTGTTCTTTGTCTAGCAAAAAATAGCTTCAACATACAATCGAGTCAATTGCTCGTCTAATTTAGACAAACGACATTAATTGTTAGTTCTCTTATTTAGCCTCGCATTTATTATTAGATATTAAATTATTGTATTAGAGTCGACATTTGTTTACGTTTCGCAATTATTAGACACTAGATTATTGTATTAGAGTTAGCATTTGCTTGTCTTTCGCAAGTGTTTATCTAATCGTATTGGGATATCTTTCTTAGTTAAATTAATTAATCTCGCTCTTTTTGCTCTTATTTATCAAATTTTGCAGTTTTGTACTACTAAACATTAATATATCTCTTGCATTAGTAAGTCAACTAGACTAAGAATCAAAAAGCTCTTCAAACTTTTACTTTATTTGTCTTTATTCGAATCAATAGACAAAACTTGTTGTTTTGCTTAGTTTGCTCAATCTAGTAAAGACAAACAAATTTAATTAACTAAATAGATAATCGACAAGACTTTACTTAAACAAGCAATTAATAAGTTCGAAAAAATACAATAGACAACTTTACTTAACACAATTAACAACAAAGTTTCGACAAAAAATTTATTATTTGTTATAGCTTACAACATGTCTTTAATAAAGATATTACTGTTTATTGTTTTTGATTATTAGATTTTAAAAATATTACAATTTGCTATAGTTAATATTGTTACTTCAAAGACATTATTGTCTTCTATATTAGACGATATTATTCTAGAGACATTATTAGAGCTGTTAGTAGAGCAACTATCTAAACATCAAAACAAGCAATTTAAGCAAAAGAATTTAAACATCTATTTAGATAATATTTTAAATCTAGAATCTTTTAATTCGATTGTTGCCTTAAAGTATCTTGACAAAGTTCTTGTTATTTAACAAGATAGACTTGCGTCTTTAAGTATTTTAAGTCTTGTCTCTTTATTCGCATCTTTTATTTTATTTGCGTTACTAGCTAAATAGTTAATAGTTAACTCTTTCGACAAACTAAGAAACAACAAGATTGACAAATTAGACGACGATAAATTGCGCAAAGACAAATCGACAAATATTGACAATCTATGTTATCGAGAGCGAGCTTTCTCTCTTAAGAAAGATAGCATAAATTTTTGTTGTTAATCTAGAATTAATTAGGCGAGTTTCGAGATAAACAATAGATTTAGAATAATAGACTTACGCTTTAACAATTCTTTGCAAAGTAATTAGCAATAGTTTAATTAATTTAATCTTGTTGCGTATTTGTCCAATTTAAAGCTATTTAACTTATTTAACGTTGAACAACATACTTAGTACAATTAATAACAAAATGTTAAATCTAATGTCTTACAATTAAATATCTAGTCTACTTACTTTTCGATAATTTAGTCGAGCATAATTATGTTTAATAATATAGATTTGTAGCAATAGCAAAAGCTTGTTTAACAATCTCTTAATGCTTAAGTCAACTTAGTAGCTTTTAAATAAACTTTGTCTTTGCAATTTAATTTTGCGATCTTTAAGTAAACTTCGATTTCGCAACTTAACTTTGCGACTTTTAAATAAACTTTATTTTTGGCAATTTTTGATCTAAACTAGTTGCGAGCTATATTGCGTAAAGAAGATTAATATTCTCTTGTAAAGTAGATATAACGTTTGTTTCAAAACAAATTGATTAATTTTTGTTATACTTCTAGATATTTTAATAAGTTTTTACAAGAAAATACAAGTATGTTTTCTAGTTAATTTAAGATATCTAATTTAGACTTCTTTTATTTAGACGCTTTAAATAGTTATAAGTTACACAATATTATTTTTGTCTATAAGAAAACAATATATAGAGAAGTCTTTATCTTTATCGAACGTATAAATAATTACGTATATGTTGTTAACAAAGTCGTTGTTTAAGACAATCTCTCTTTTTGTCTTTGTAACTTTGTTATAATATAATATCTTAAAAAGATAAACAACTTTAAATATTAAACGTTTCGAAGTTTGTCTTTTTTGAATTTTATCGATAAATTGTAGAATTGCTTTAAGATAAAAATTAGCAAGACGTTTTACAAGTTAATGTTAAAGATTTTTATTGTTAAAGATATTAAAGACAAACAAGAGACTATAAAATGTTTGTAAAACATTATTCTTTATACGCAATTAACAAGTATTAAAGAAATCTAAAGACAATTAACTTAAACATAAAATTAGCTCGAGATAGAATTGCATTCTATTATTAATATACTTATTGCTTACATATTATTTTAAAACTTTATTAAGAAATTTGACGCAAAGCGCAAGATATAGAGGACAATGCTTGCTTATTGCTCTAACTAGCAAAATTCGAATTAATTAGATAAATAATTAGAAGAACAAATTATTTGTTAGTTTGCACTATATGTATCTCGCTCAATCTATTTCTTTTGCATATTTCTCTACTAGTAATTCGACTATATATATCTTTTTTAATAACAATTTGTAAATTACGAATATTTTAGATAATTTATGCAAGATTTGCAAGATTTTAACAAGTAACTTCGTCAATTAATATAATAGACATCAATATAGTTTTAGATATTAAAGTCTCTTGCAAAGCTCGCAATTATAATAACAACAAATTCTTTTGCAAATAATTAAAGCAAGAATTCTTACTATTAGAATTAGAAGATAAGAGATAGATAGAACAACGCACAACAAAATCGAGACAATTATTAAAATAAATATTGCGAAGATTATCGCAATAACTACTAGAACAATTACGAGCGAATAACAATTTATTGAGTTCTTATTGTAACAATATACTATGCAAATCTTGCGAAATATATAGAGTTTATCTACTACTTTATGCTCTTCGAAGATTTTATAAATTACTATAGCGACTTTTGTACAAATACAATAGCATATTATGTTGTTAACAATTAATCGAAAAAGATATACTATATTAAGAAGAAAACATTAGTAGTTATTTATATAATTAACTTGTTGTAGAAAGCGATTTACTAAATAAATGCAATGCATATTAAGTTAACGTTAATATTTCTTTCTTAATTCTTTAAGTACAAAAGCTATATCTTGACTTTTTTATTAAGAAACAAGCTTTTTTAGTATATTGAAGACAAATACAACAAGATATATTGTCGAAAATCTATTAAGACATTTTATGTCGACTTTGTTTCTATTAAGATAAATCTTATTGATTTAGAGTTAATTAAGTTAAACGCTCTATTATTGCGTTAGAATAAATTAGCTTTTAGATATTAATACTATGCAACATGTTAAATAACATACTTATTAAAAGATATCTTGTATATTGTTTGCGTTAATAGCGAATACATTATATTATTAATTAATAATAACTTTTTTAGTAATTTAAGATTAAAGTATCTTATAAGACAATTTAGCGTTATTGTATTTGTGCGTAATATTAAGAACAACAAATATTTAATTAACAATTATCTTCGACTTTTAATGCATTTTTAAAACAAAATAAATAACAAGATAGTTGTCGTTTACTTTTGTCAATACAAAGCTATTGCTTAAGATAAATATTATTAATCTCGAACATATAATTGTTAACACAAATAAACAAAAATTAATTATTAAGAGTTGTCGAAGTTTGAAGACAATATTAAAATTAAAGTTAAAGAATAATATTTAAATAAAACAAGTTGTTAAAATCGAAAGAAGTCTTGTAATTGTTGTTTATTTTGTTTTCAAAGTTTCAATAATAGTACAAGGCAAGATTTTGTTTAATATAGACTATCTCATTAAATCAATCTTGTTTAACGCTTACTTTTATGTCGCAAATAGAAGAATATCTTTTGTATACATTCGTAACAATTGTTTTGTATCTCTTTGTATCTTGCAATATGCGATATTAAGACGCTTGCTAGAGTTCAAGAAGCAAAATTATTATTAAATTAGCTCTAACAAAGAGAGCTAAATAGCTAAAGAAAATATTAAGATTGACATATTTAATAATAACTATTAAATAAATTTAATTAATAACGTTTATGTCTACAATAGTCTAGACAAAATTATTGCGTTTTAGCATCTCGTCAAACAATTGCATATCTTGTAAGAGAATATTAACAAAATTGTTAATTTTGTTAAGAAAGATTAAATGTCGATTTTATTAAATAGCAATTAAAATTTTATATTAGTGTCGAAGATAAAGTACAAGATTTATCTCTTAAGAGAACGCAATCGCAAAATAGTTGATAAAAAATTCGACAAATTGTATACTTAAAACAAAATAATATAATCGATTAAATCTTTGTTGTTCGAATTTTTTGTCTTTGTAATTTGACAAATCTTACTAGACAAAATTCGAAAGCATCGAGTAGTAACTAATATTTGCGAATTGAATAGACTAGTTATTACAAATAAATATTCGATATCTATTTAGACAAATATTATAGTTTAAAATCGTAATTGTAAGCATATAAGTTTGATAAACAAGTTAACTTTTTTCTTGCAATTCTTGATTGCGTTTGAAGATAAGCATAAGTTCTTTTTTATTACTTATTAAGGCAAAAAACAACTTAATATCGCTATTATAAAATTCAAAATTTGTTTATCTACGTTTAACAAATAATAAACAAAGAACTTCGTTAATTTAGAAACTTTTGTCGTGTCTATATTGACGATATTGTCGTCTTTTCTTAATTGTTCGACATATATTTAACTTATCTTACTTAGTTGTTTAACAAATTAGTCTTGCTAAACGTTACGCTTAGTCTCAAAAAGATCTATTGTAACTATTTTAGCATTATCTTGTTAGAGCAAAAAGTAAACGCCTTTAACTTGTTTATTATTAAAGAGGGTATTGTTGCTATTAAGACGATTAGATTTTTTAAGAATTTAAAGACGCTTAAGATCTATCTTAATTTTATCAATTATTAAAGAGATAAAAGTGTTTAATACGCTTAGCGAGCTAATATCTTATAGCAAGAAAAGATTTGTCTTTTAAAGAACTTCTTTATTGTTAACGAGCAAAAACGAAAGACGTATTTAAAAAACACATATATTAAATATTTCTTTGCTTTTCTTTAATTCTTTTATTAGCTATAGCAATCTTTGATAGCTTCGAATTTCTTAATATATTTCGACAATAGTTGTCAATTATATATAGACTTAGATGTCTTTAAGAAGTGCAAGTTTAATATCGAAATATATTATATTAAAAACAATTCGATTAGCGACAATTTTAGACGAAACAATATTTAATATATTTTGTTTTGTTTTAAGACTCTAAGCTTTGTTAAGATATATTATCGATTAACTAAAATAAAAGTAATTTATTTTGTATAAATAATACAAAAGATTAAATATTTAGTAGAAGTAATTAAGAGACTTATTATAGTTTATATTAATTACTTGATTATAACAAGCATTATTAAATAAACTATGTTGTTCTTCTTATTAATTAACAAGCTTAATCTTTGTCTTGTGCGTGTTTCGCAATATCTTTTATAGTTTTTACTAAACGTACGTTATCGTGCAAAAAGACTATATACAATTTCGAATACATTGTTTAAACTTCTCGCACTTAAAGATAAATATAACAAGAACAAGCTATTAATCTTAGATAAAATAGATAACTTTGCAACAAACGTAGAGATTGTAATTAAATTAATGCGACAAACTTTTAAAGAAAAATCAAATTTAATTAATCAAAATATAATCAATAAAGCGATCTTATTTTATTTATGTCTTGTTCAAATAAATAAAATCTTTAAAAAAAGACTTTTTAAAATATAAGTTAAATTTATTAAGTAAATAGAAATTCTAACAACAATTCGAAAGTTATCTTTGTCTTTTAGCATTTAATTTTTTGGAAAAATAACTTACTCTACTTTATAAACTATGCAAATCGTAAAAGATTGTGTTTGCTTAAGAAATTTAAGACGAAAATCTTTTATTAGACGCACAATATAAATAGTTATATTAATTTTACTCGCATTTACGAGATAGTAATTGTTAACTTTTATTTTTGCAAGCTTGTTACTTAATTGTATCAATATATTGTTTATTGCTAAGAGTACAATCTTTGTCAAATTAAGTAATATTAATTGTATAAAAGTTTTAATTTAATTTTGAATTCTTTTATGTCTTTTTATATTGTGTGTATTAATTTTGTCTTAAGCTTGTTGTTATGCTAGAACTTCGATATTGTCTTAACAACAACTTGCAAATTTTTCAAGAAAATAATTGTTTTAAGTAGCAAGACAACTTATATTGCAACAAAGTAAATAAGTATTCTTTTTAACAACTTTGTTAATTAAAGAGTCTTAAGAGCATTTGTGTACAATAGAGATTGCAAGTTTATATTTAAATTCTAAATAACTATATTTTAGAAGCTAGAAGTTTAGTTTCTAATCTCAATAGCATATTATTTACAAATAGATAAACAAAGTAAATAAACAAACTAGATAGTTAAGATAGTCTTGCAATATATAGCGACTAGCAATTCTAACTTAAATTAAATGTTCTTTTTGTTTGCACTTCGCGTTTATCTTAATAATTTGTTTAGTATCTCTATTGAGTTGTTATCAAATAAGATAATTATAAACTTCAAGACGCATAATTTCTTGTTTTTTCTTAGATTTGACAATTTTTAGACAAATTAATTGTAAAAGAAGATCGTTAATGTCTTCGAGACAAAAGCGACAATTGCATAGACTAATATAATAGTCAAAACAATATACAATAAATATTATAAATCTATTGAGCTTTTAATAAGTAATATAGTGTATTTTTGTCTTTACAAGAGTTACTTTTTGTTATTTGTCAAATAGTTTAAGTTGTTAATTTAATATATTAAATTTTTAAGATTCTTGAACAAAAAAACAATTTAACATACAAATTAAATCTCTTGACAAATTGAAAAATTTACTTAATTATATTTATTGTCTATCTTAAATTATCGTTAAACAATAAAGATTTATACAATTGTTTGAAGTTAAATTATTTGAAGATTATTGTTAAGTTGAATATCAAATAGCATTTTTACAAAATTAAGATTCTTATTAAATATTGTATTTGTTAATATAGACAAAATTGTTTTATTTTGAAGTATTTTGTTCGATAAAAAAATTACGATATTAAGTAAAATTAATAGTATAACGAGAATTTGCTAAACAATTTTGCAAATTTTGTTAACAATTATAAGACAAAGCACGAAATATCTATTCTCTTTATTATAAGACGTCTTGAAACAACTATTATAATACTTAAAGTAATTGTCTCGACATTTCTAGTAGACATTATTGTCTTTGTATTATTATTAAAGAAGCGCAATCAATTGTCTAAGACAATAGAAAATGCGTTTATGTCTAAGGGAAAAAAAATCGTCTAAGATTAAGACTATTACAAACAACAAAAAAGACAACAATGTCGAAATATTATCTTAATGTTATTGTTGTCAACATTCAAGAATTGATAACAATAAACTACTTGTCTAAATATAATGTTAAATAATTATAATTTATTGTTTACTTATAGTAGACGCTTTACAAGTTTTAGTTACGAAGTGCAGTCTATTAGAATACTAGTACAATCAATACTAATGTTAACAACATTACTAAAGCTTATTATTTTTAATTTTGTTAACACGTATTCTTGTCTACTATTGTTAGCTATTATCTTTATATTATTGATAATAATATCTTTATTATTGTTGTTGCATTGCAAAATCGTTTCTCTATTGTTATTGTTTGACAAGCAATTAACATAATTTTCGACAAAAAGAACAAAAACTCTTATCTTAGTTAAAATGTCGCAAGAGCTCGCGAACACAAAGTCTCAAACTAGACAATTAAAGACGATTTCGCGAAAACGCTAAGTTAGCAAGATAATAATAATTAGATTATATTAAATAACGACAAATTAAATTAAATAGATTAATATTAAGCTTAAAGATGATTTTCTTTGAAAGCATACTATAACAAATGTTAAACAACTTATTTACAAAATATTTATGCTTAACAATTATCATATTATATTTATGCTTTGCAAAGACAATAACGTATCTCTTATTTATTTAATTCTTAATCTCGAGATCTTAGCGCAAAGACAATTGAGAACAATATTGCTCTATTTTGATCTAAAAAAGAGATAGAGATTGTCGATTATCTTATTTATTTAACAAGTTATATATATCTTATTAATTACAATATAAGTTGTATCGTTCGCGTCTACATTATAATACAAGATTGCTTTGTTTTATAACTTGCAACTTTTAACAAAAATAACAATATTTGTATATTATGCGAGTTTTTAGAATCTATCTTTGTATCTATAAGTATTGTTGATATTTTCAAAAAAAGATATATCTTGCAAGATAATATTAATGTTTAATTTACTTAAATTATCAACTTGCAAAAGAAGTACAAAACAACTAAAGTAAGAAATCTTATATATAGTATTATATCTTACAATATATTGATACGCTTTAACAAGTTGTTGCTTTTAAAGAAAGATTAAATCTTTGCAAACTATAAGACTTGTAAGTCTATCTTAAATCTTGTTATATTTAACAATTAATTTTTAAATTTATATTATAAGAAAGATCTTAAGACAACTAGTATTAATAAGAAGATTATATTGATTAAAGTTTGTTAAACAATTAAACGTTAAGACACAACTTTAATTAAAGCGTAAAAAATACAAAAGACAAATGTTAATTAAATCTTATTCGAGATAATAACGTTGTTTTATAAACGTCTAGCTTCGACAATAAAAGCAAGCAAATCGACTTTAAAAATCTTAGTCGACAAAGATATCTTCTTTGATTTTGCTCTATTCTTTGTTTCGCGAGATTTAAAGTTGTTAAAACGTTACGCTAAGAAGCTCGAGACAATTAAGACAAACTTAATTGTGCGTTAAATATCGATTTTAAAAGATAAATTAATTCGCAAAAGAATAGCTTTTAAATTTATAAATATCTTAATTATTAATTGTTAGACAACTCGATTTGCGACAATTATTAAACAAATGCTAAACAAGATAGCAAATAACTCGAACAAGACAACGACGCACTTTCAAGCTATACAAGATAGTTGCAACGCTATTCTTGATATTAATCTTATTATTGTAATTGATATCTATACTCTTTCAAAAAACATTGTCGAATTCGCTAACAAGTTAGCTTAAATTGTTAAGATTGTCGAATTTCTCGAAGATAGTTTTTAGAACAACTTTGCAAAAATTAAACTAAACAAAACATACTTAAACGCGAGTAAGAACGTTTATCGTTAGTGCAACAAGAAGTTCTACGACGAATTGAGCATTAAAAAGAATTAAATTAAGATTATTTAACAACATAACGTGTAGACGAACAAGAACAATAAATTTATTACAATTGATTAGATTATTAAGATCTAGATAGAATAATAATTGAGTTTAGAAATTAAATAACGTTTGAGTTTGCAACATAACAAGAACGTTAATATTTTTTCTTTTAAGAAGAGCATATATTACGAGATTTATGTTTGATGCTCTTGTCAAATAACAAGAGGGCGTTTAACGTCTATCGATAGCGGCTACTCTTGAACAATTAAGTATAACTTGATTGTTAACTTAGTTCTTAGAGAATTACCTTTACAACTATTATAGATGTTTGCCTTGTTTACTTACGTGCCTTTTTATCTTGTCTAGTTTCTTTGTCTAGTTGCTTTGCCTATCTAGTTGTCGTTCTTTGCCTCGCACTAAATAAACTAAAATATTTATAAAAGATTTTGTATACAAACTATTAAGATAATTGCAATAATTCGAAGTATATAATAATATTTTTAAATTTAGTACAATACAATTCAATTTTATAGATTATAGTTAGTCTAATATAGACTAACATAGTCTAAAATTTGCAATAATATTGCAATAATATTTTAATATCTCCTTTTTAAGCAACACTTTTTCTTAATTTAATACTTTAATTACTAGATATTTAAATAATTAAAATCTATCAATTTTGTATAAAATGCAATTTTAGAATTAGACGCAATTAGAACTTTTTTATATTTGTTAATTTAATATAGTCTAACTTAATCTAATAATTTGTATAAAATATAAGTTTAAAATTAGATATATTTAGAACTTCTTTATAATTGTTAGTCTAACATAGTTTAACTCGAGCTAATAATTGTATTGTTAATAAGTATTTTATAATCAGAATTTATTATTGCTACTATCTAGAAATTAATAATTATTTGAGATATCTTAATTAATTAAAAATACTATTAGCAATAGCAATCTTTTTTGAGATTTAAAAATAAAATAACTTTTGTATAGTAGATAGACTAGAATTGCTATTTAGTAAAACTCGAAATAAAAATTTAGTATATAGACAAAAGAGACAAATTGTATAATTTTGTTTTTTGTAAACTTAATATCTATTATAGAGACTTGTTTTAAAAATATCTTATATATTCTTTTGTATATCAATTTTAGTTTGCTTAATAATTTAGAATTCTTTAAGTTACTAGTTAAAGCACTTTTAAAAACTAATAATTTCAATTAAATAATACTATTTTACGCTAGTTTACATTAAATAATCGCGAAAACTAAGTTTATCTTAAATCTTATTTTTATTTTTATTTTTATTTTTCTACTTTTTTCTTTTTCTTTTTAGTACTCTAATAAGTTCTAATTGTGTCAATATATCTATTAACAATTAGTATATCTCTTTAGAATAACAACTATATTTAACTTTAGTTTAATTTTTCTTTTACAATTTTAATTAAGAATTTATATTAAAGATAAATTTCAAATAATCGATCTTATAATTAATAAAAAGTATAAAAAAATTATTAATACTTTAATTGCTAAACTTAAGAAGCAAAATCTTATAAATAGATTTCTAATAACAAAAAACAACAAACAAAAGTTTTAAAATATAATTCAAGAATTTCAAATAATATAATCGAGATTACTTTTTTTTAAATCTAAGTTCGATATAATCTCAAAAAATACTCGATTATATAAAATATTTGTTATTATAACAAATAAAAAATAAAGAAGAAGAAGTTGTTAACAATTACTAAAAATTGTAAACAATTTTAAAGCATTATAACAACTTAGTCTCTCTCTTAAAAGAGCAATATTGCAAATACAATCTTTAAAATCTATTTTATAGTAAACAATATCGATATAGTTTGCTTCTCTATTATAAACATTTTTAAAAAACAATATTAAAAAATTGTTTTTAATAGACTAAAGTCGATTTATCTCGACTTTAATCTTTTTCGAAGTTTTGTTAAACAAAATATATTAATAATTCGAGTTCTTTAATTGTAGAACAAACTTACTTATATAAAGAACAAAAGATACTAATATGCGCAATTAAGATTGCAATAAAAACAACAAATTATTTGTTTTTAAATAGACAAAAAGACAAAGAGTAAATAACTCTTAATACTAATATAAATTGATAAATATACTAACAAGTAATATAGTTACAAAGAAGATATAGTTGCTTGCGCAAAAAGCTTAAAATCTAATAAAAAATTTAAATAATAAAAAGAGAAATTCGAACAAATTTAAGTACAAATTTATTTTTATATTGTTGCGCTTCTATATTTTATTTTACAAATTTACTTTTTTGTTATTGCAACTAAATTTTTTACTTTATTTTATAGTTTTGCTATTAAATTGTTACGCTCTAATATTCTATTTTTTAAATTTAAATTTATTCGATTGCATTTTTATACTTTATTTTTCAAATTTATATCTACGCAATTTCGACTCTTTTTATTATCGATATTGTTAAATTTATCTTAAGATACTATAGATTAAATCGAAAACAAAATTGATTGCTTATCAAAAAATACAATACAAAAGATTGCAAACAATATATATATTAATATATTTGAAAATAATATTAATACTAATATTAAGTCGAATTTGTAATTTAAAATTGTATTTAATACAATACAAAATATCGAGAATTTCGAGAAAAGATTAAATCTATCTATAATAGACGCAACAATATTGTAAACCTAGCTTTATATTTTAAAGCTAAGATATAAGTTTATTTAATTGTGAGACTTAAACAACTAAAGCAAACAACAATATTCGATTATATAGATGAAATTAGATAGCTCGAAAACTACAATTTTATTAAGTATTTATTATTTTTTTACAAAAAAATACAAGAGAAATCTTTGCAAATTAAATTAAAAAATTTAACAATAGTTTTTAACAATATAAAGTTATATATTGTATATTAAATATAAAAATCTAAACAAAAATATTGCAACAATTTTTTCTATAACAATATAAAATTAAGCAAGATATAATATTTTTTTATATATAGATTAATATCGAAATATATTAGACTAATATCTTTAAATTACAATAACAATCGATCTAATTGTTTTTATAAAATAAATAAATATTGCTTTAAATTAATAGAAAACAAAGAAAAATAATTTTACAAAATATTTGCAATCTTCGACAAAAAGAAGATTACAAAATTTAGACAATTTTTGTTCTATTTAGAAGAAAATTGAAATATTTAACTTGTTTGTATATTAAGAAAACTCTATTATGTCAATTTAAAATTAAATATAATTTAATACTAACTATAGTTTTAAAAGATGTTTAATTGTATTAATTTAGCAAGTTTAATAAGTAGATTAATTCTATCTTTGCAAACGTCTTAAATCTTAATAGATAAATTTAATATAAAAATATTTACAATAGTTATAAACTAAGCAAAACAACGTTAATAGAAATATTAATTTTAGAAAATAATATTTTGCGACAAAAAACTAATTGATACTTTATAATTATAACAAACAATTTATATTACTTATAAGTTGCAAATTAATTTGTTATAAAGAAATCTTTGTAATTCGATAAAAACAATAAATTATTTTTTATAAAAATTACATTTTACAATATCATATAAGCAAGAATTATTAAAAACAAATTTTATTTCAAAAAATATCTTGATTTATCTATTTTCAAGATTTTTAAAAAACTAAATAGCTAACAAAAGTATTCCAACAACAAGAGAGTAATTGTTGTTCGAACAAAAATTAATAAAATTAATAAAATTAATAAAAAAAATAAAAAAAATATAGATTATAAGACAATAAAGCAATTATTATTAACAAAAGAGATAACTAGTGTAATTGTTAAATCGAATCGAATACTTTTTTCTCAACTTAATCTATTCTCTTGAGTCTCGTAGGATTGAGTTAGAATCAAGACGCGAACTCGATCTTAGAATCGAGTTTCGTCGAGTTAATGTCAAAAACTTAAGCTAACATTGTCGCGTTAGCATTTGTTTATCTTATCTTATCTTATCTATACGCTAACTCGATTAAACTAGCGCATAATTTACGCTAATTGTATAATTAGCGCGTTACGTAACGTTACGTAATCGAATAAGTTGAATTAAACACTCGACGCGCATTCTTTGCCCTCCTTACTTTGTTGGGCTAGGAAGTTTTCCTAACCCTAGAATTAGAGTTGGGCGAGTTAACTTGATTGAGTTGAAATCCGATCCAACGATTACGCTAGAGATAACTATATTAATTGTTTATTAATCTAGCAAATAGAATATTTTAGAAATATTATAGTTAATATTATTTAATTAGCTTTAGTCTTATCTTGCGTTATTCGAGATCTTTAAATAGAAAAAGAGTATTTACTTGTTTCGAAAATTTATATTTAAAATTATATTAAATCTCGACAAGCATTTTAAGATTTTTCGAGAAAAAAAATTTAAGATTACAATTAAAGAAATTTAGAAGCTTGCAAAAACAATTTTAATAATTATCAATTTATATATATTGCGCAGATTGAATAGCAATTGCTTTAAAAAAAAATCTATTAAATAAACTAAGTTTAAAAGTAACAATATTGAAAATATTTAAAACAAATATCGATACTTTGCAAACTATAATATCAAATAAGTTTCGAATATATTATAAGAACGCAAGAATTATAAAAGTAGCAAATAATATATATAAATTAACGTTATATTATTTTCGAATATATTTTATATTTTCGATATTAATAAAGGTAGTTTAAAACAACAATCTAAAGTTAATCGAAAAGAAGTTTCGAAATAATAAATAATTAAATTTAAGTACAAAAAGCAATTTGTATTAACTAAATTTTAATACAATTGTAAACTTAAGTTCTAAACTAAAATTTATAAAGAAAAATATTAGAAAAAAAATAAAACTTACAACAAAGTTTTTTATCTTTATAGATTTCTTAATTGTTGTCTATCTTGTAAACAAAATATGCTTGCTATATCGAAGATAAAGAGTAAAAATCTTAATTTAAGACTATTTTTTTACAATAATTAAATATAAAGTTGTATATTCGATTTAAATTGTTCGAGTTTAACTTATTTACAAAAAAGAGAATAACTCTAATTGACACTTTTTGAGAAACAAGAAATTTCGAAAGCAAAAAACTAATTAACAAAAACAATTTGCGCATACTAATAAAAATATATATTTTAGCAAAAGAATAGAATCTAAAAAAAAAACTAACTCTATATTATAGAGTTAAACTATTAAGTAGATCGAAAGATATAAATCGAACCAAAAAATAGCAATTTGTATAAAAAATAAAGTATTTTAACGCCAAATTTGTTAATTTCGATCTTTTAGAAGAAAAAACAATTATAGATTAAACAATAGTAAATTCGAGTGTAATTAATTATACAATACAAGTTTGCGTTAAAAACAACAATAAAATTGTATTTGTTAAAAGTAAGATAATTTTGTTAAATAACAAAACAATTGTACAACTAAACAATAAAAATAAAAAAACTTAAGAGAAAAGAAGTCTAAAACTAGATAATATTTAAATACAAAATTGCAAAAAATATAAGTAGATTTTTTTGCAAACTTTTTATTTTAATAGAATATTATTATAAGTATTTTAAATAAATAAGTTTATTATATTGTACTTAAAAATTGTCTAAGCAACATTCTTTCTATATTTGCAATATTATATAATCGATATTGCAAAAACAAATTAAACAATATTTTTAAAACAAAAATAGTTAATCTAATTAATCAAAAATTAGACTAATACAACTTTAGTATGCTAGCAACTATTATTGTTAACAAAAGATATCTAATTAAACTAACTATATTAAGTTAGACTAAGTTAGTTTAATTTTAAGTTAATTTTATAATTGCGTACTTTATTGCTTTTACTTTCTTACAACTATTCTACTTAGCAATTCTCTTATATTGCGCTCTTTGCTTCTTTATTACTATCTATTTATTCTCTTTTAGACGCACAAAATATAATTGCTATTAAAACTATTATAGCAAGAGAGTAGACTTTAATAAAGAAGTTTGCAACTTAAAAACTATTCTCTAAAAAGAAGTTAGAAACTTTTCAAAAATTATTTATTAAAAAGTTGTCTCTTAACGAATTTAAACAAATCGAAAAAACAATGTTCAAAATACTATTCATTGTTTTGTTCAAGATTGCAACTATATATATATTTGTTGTTAAATTATTGTCGAAGTAAATTGTTTTAATTGCAAACAATAGTAATACAAAACTACTAAATAAGACTTTTAGATCTTTGCTAATTACTATTACAATTATATTAAAAGTAATTTTTAATATATTAAAAGTAATCTATTAAATTTACTAATCTATACAAAATAAGATTTCGATCTCGTTATTAAGATTAATTATTGTAGCTATTAATAAAAAATATATAGTTAAACAATCTTAAACAATTAATTTTATATTGCAGATTTTATTAAGCAATTTAAAATTTATTATATCTATTGTATCGAACGCGTTGCAAATTTTATTAATTTACTCTTAATCTCTAATCTTTTCGATACAAAAGCGCGTTAATATTAACGTTAATATCTCTTTCAACAACTTTAATAAATATAAACTGAAGATTATATTTTTATTAGAAATCTATTTAAAATAATATTAAATTCGAAATATTACAAGCAAGCAATAGCTATTGTATAAATATTAAATAGAATTTTTATTGCAAAAAGTTTGCAACAAATTCTAAAGTCTATTTGCTTTACTATTATACAATTGCTCTTTTATAACAAGCAATATATCTTTTTACAAATTTGTATTAGATAATAATAGCAACTCTAGAACAACAATTACAAATCGAACTTAAAATAAAATAGTTAAACAAAAAAGCTCTATAATCAAGAAGCAAAATATAATAATTTTTAGATTTTCGATATATTACAACATATTTTTAAGACAATATAATTCTCGAAAATACAAATTTCTAATTTCTTTAACTAAATTATTTTTAAAACAAAAATTTAATCTTTATTTTACTTAGATTTGCAAAATAACAACTTACAATATCTAAAATATACTAATAGCAATACAAGAGAATTGTTATTCGACAATATTAAAATTATTTGTTCTTAATTCGAAATATCGAAACAATCTAAAGACGATTTTATTTAAAAGTGTCGAAAAATTATAAGATTAATTAATTTACTATTTAAAATTATAATAATATTTAGCTATGAAACTAATTTAGAAAATTTATAATCAAACAAAGAGTCTCTTGAGTTCGATCGACTTATAAAAATTAGTATAAACAAACATTGTTAAAAGACTTAACAATAATTAATTTTCTTCGAATATAGATTCTATATCGATATTAAATAAAATTCAACAAGTAAATATCTATAATATTTCGATAATATCTTTAATAACTAATATTGTTTTAGCTACTAAATTATATTAATTATTGTTGAGCTTATATAATAGAAAAGATACAAAATATAATTTGCAATTAATATATTTTTACAAATGTTAACAAAACAAAATCAAGAATTAAAATATTGCTAAATTCTAATATTTTTTTGATAGAGAAAAGAGTTAAAATTAGTATTATATTAGCACGTGTTACGTTGCTAACAAAAATAGAAATCTAATCGATTTTTTTTATCTCTATTATAGTTATAATTATATTACGAGTTTTTTTCGACAACAACAATAGCAATATAGAAAGAAATTCAAATTATAGATAGATATTTAAGTTTCTATTATCGATTGCTATTGTGTTAATATATACTTTGATATATTAAGCTATTAAGAACTAAAAAGAGAGAAAAGACAAAAGTAACAAGATTTACTTAGTTATAATTATCAATAATATTTCTATACTTTGTTTGCAAGATATATACTAATTTGTAAAATACAAAATATTATAATAGACTTATAAGAATAAAAACAACTATGCTTGTTATTGTACAAGTTATTTTGGAAATTGTCTAAGAGAGAAGACGCTTTATTTAAGTAAATAGAACGAAAATAATAATATATCAAATAGTTAGAAGTCTATACTAAATACTTCGATAATTTGCGTAAAAAATATAAAAGATAGCAGAAAGAAAAATATACAATTGTCGAAAATAAAAAAAAATAAACAAATTTTTTCTTCGATAGCAAATACTAAATTGAACAAAAAAAAGATATATATACTAATTATTTGTTAGATTAATTGTTAGACTAATTTCAAGTTGTTAGATTCGAGAAGAGAGATTTTTCGACAAAATACGAAAGAAATTTAACTAACAATTGTTTCCTATAAAATAAACTCGAAAACAATATTTATATACTATAAAAAAGAGAAATAAATAATAAGAGCAATAAAAAGAATAAATAAAATAAGAATTTGAATAACAGTCGATATTGCAAAATCTGCTGCTATAAATAATAATTACTTAATAATTTAAATAGATAATTAACTAATTTGTATAACACAAGACAAATATTGTTGAGATCGCAATTTAAAGATAATAATATTACAAGAAAATAAAAATAGCTATATAAGTATTGTAGTTTAGTATCGAGAGATTGTACTAATACTAACAAATTTATTTGTTAGATAGAAGAGAAGACTAATATTAATAATATAGATACTTAGAAAAGTCAAAATATAGAAAATATAAATAACAACTATTTAATCTTTTGCTATAAGAAAAATATTCTTACTATAGTATTTGCGATCTCTTTGTTTGTAGACTTTCGATCTACTATTATTTGCAAGAAGAACAATTATCTATACTATGCAATTAATAGATTCGAAAATATTAAATCGATTAATTATCTAAAGAAATACAAAAGATATCCAGCAATAACTAAGAATTATAGTTCGAATTAGAAGATTAATATATAGATAGATAACGTCTAATTAGAAGAGTTAATATAATTTTTCGAGAATTATTAATGTTATACTAAATATCTAGTTGCAATGCTTTACACTTTAGATTGCGAAAGCATAATATATATATTAACAACAAAACGCAATAATATTGTTTGTTTTATAAATTGCACAATTGTTGTTTATATTATTGCGTTAATTTGACGCAACGTAACTATAACAACTAAGATAGAAGCTTGTATAATATAAATTAATCGAATTTAATCTAATATTTAATTGTCAAATTAATATAAAGATTGTCAAACTAATTTATATATTAATAGAATCGACAAGTTCTATAGTTGTGCGATTGATAATAACTTCTTAAACAACTAAAGCGTTAAGATTATTCAAGTTTAATTAATTGTTAGTATCTATAAGATACTAATTAATACAATAATTGTTGTGCTCTCGATCGATAGAAAAATAATATCGATTGCTTTGCGTAGTAATTGTACTAAAAAATCAAATATTACTCGATTCTATAGAATCTACAAAATCTACAACATCTTAAATAAAGTACTCGAATTTTAATTTTACTTAGTTCTAAAATTCGAGTAACACAAAATTGCGACTTTTGTTATGCTAGATCTATATATTCAAGCAACTAGAATCTTATAAAATCAAACGCGAATATATAGACAATCTCTTGATTGTCGATATTAATAAGAAATTTATTAATATTATTAAGAGAACTTTTGTCAATTAATTTAAGATAATTAACTTAGATTTTGTTCGATAATAATTAGAAACCGAAATTGAGCACAATCTTGCAATTTAAATTCTCTATTTAAGTTAAAAAGTATATCTAAAAAAGATACTAAAGAATCACAAAATATAAGAGTATAAATTAGTTATTATTCTTATAAATATATTTAAAAATATATATTGTTAACTTAAATTATATTGCAGATTTAAATTATTGTTATATTTATTAATCAACTATTAATTCTCTTATATATGCAATGCTAGATATTCGACTAGATATTGTTTTTACTGTCTTAGTAATAAGTAGATATACTTTTAATTTTATTGACGCTTATTAAAAGATTATTAAACAAATATTTTATTATCTTCGAGATATTCTTAATCTTTGTCTTACTTTTTGTAAAAATATTTGTTTCTTATTAGACTATATTAATGTTAACTAGAATATGAATTAGTATATTTGTTGTTTTATCTTTGAGTATATTTTCACTCTAGAGAGTGCTATTATTAGTTATTTATTTAAATATTAATTAATTGTTACCTTTTCTACTTACAAGGTTAAGTATATCGATTAAATATAGATTGTTAAGAAGATTATTTAATTTTAAACATTGTTAAAGCAATTGCAATTGTATTATTTATTTCTATTGTTATTTAAACTAATTGTTGAACCGAATTTCAATTTCAACTTTAGAAATTAACTCGACTTGTCAATTTCAATATTAGAAATCGAATCGAATTGCCAAGAATATTAAGAATACTAAAAATAGTTTAAATTTAGTTTAAATTTAGATTTTTTTAATTATTTTCTAGATAATACATATTAGTAATATATAATATAAAAACAGTCTAATATATTTATTAATTAATTAAATAGATTAACTATTTCTATTAAATTATCAATTAATTGTTACTAAAAATAATAAAATTTACTAAAAATAGTAGTCTTAACAATTTAGATCGATTTTTCGAGTTGAATTTCGATTTGAAGTATAGAAATTAATTCGAATTGTCGATTCTAATTTTAGGAATCGAATTGTCAAGACTTTCGAATCAAATTAATACAAATTATTAAGATTCGAGTCGAATACTTAATTCAAACTCGATAATCCGATTCGACGCAATTAGTTTATTGTTATTGCTTATGTCTAGAGCTCTTGTTATTGTTAAAACTTTCTCTTTAACAATCTTAACATTATATCTAGTTATTATTGTTATATATTGCAACAGCTAGAAAGTAATAATATTTGCTAAGAATCTTGCGCAATATATTTAAACAAAATATATAGATATTTAAATCTAGTTTATTTGCAAAAAGATTGCAAATAATTAGATTAAGTTAAAATATATCTTTATTAAGAAGCAAATAGTTAACAAACTAACTAAAGCTTTTCTTTGTAATATATTTAAAACATTCTAACAAACTCTTATATTAACTTAATTAACTAAATTATTTGTAATCTTAAATATAGATATTAGAATTAATTATTTAAACAACTCGCAACTAGATAGTTGCTATATTTATTGTTATTAATCTTTGCATTCTTTATTTAAATCTTTACTTATTATTTTCTTTAATCTACTAGTATAGTTATCGAATATTATTAACAACGTCTATATAGTTCTTAATATAGATCTTGTCTCTTATATATTCTTTAAATATTTCTTAATTTCGAATTTGTAAATATATATACGCTTGTATATAAATTGCTAACAAGAAACTTTTATATACTTTTTTTACTTTTATTAGAAAAATACTTAAGACTTAGGAATTTCAAAATAGATTTTAAACTTAATAAATTTATAGAATATAGCTTATATAAGAACTAATTTCTAAACTTAGATCAAATAGAAGTATCGAAATATTGTAATTAATTCAATTAAGTATCGAGTACTACTTAATTTAATACTATTTAATTCAATATTACGTAATCGAACTAAATAGCATCGATTAATATATATAGTTGAGCAAGTCTTCTAGCTCTTATATAGAAACTAAGCGTTCTATTATCTATTATTTTGATACTTTGCAAATATAGTTTTATAATACTTTTGTTTTTAACACAATTGTATTATAGAATTCGAATTTTCTCTTATTTGATATCTTTGTTTAAAAGTATTGCAAGAACTTTCGATAATATTAATTGTTATTTGTTTGCAATAAATTATTGTTAATATTGTTAAATTAACTACTACTTTATAATATATATTTATCGCTTGTATCTATATATATTTCTTTATAATTAATATATTTTAAATTTAAATAGATATATAATTATTTGTTAATATAAAGAATAGATTTATAGTTTTAAAATGCGTAATTTTAATTATAATATATATATTTAATCTTTTTTGTATATATTCTTGTAATTTATTTATAGAATTAATATTTATAATATTGTGCAATAGATTCAATAATCCTGTATTTAATTTTTTTAGAAATTTTCTTTTATATATAAATTCTTTTTTTCGAACTATTTTGCGTATAGTTAATTTTTTTTCAAAAACATTTATTGTCGAGGATTTTTTTGGATACTTTATTAATTTTTAACAATATCTATATTAAATTACTAATAAGTTAAATATTTTTAAACAATTTTTTATCTATTTGCAAATTTTGTAGTATTCTTTCTTCTTTTACTATATTTATAGAAATAATATATAACACAATTTTATACTATTTAATATTGCGTTTAATTATAACTTTTAGAAGTTATAATTTTTATCTATCTTTGTATTCTAGTAGTTTGTTTGCATTTAACTTCTTAATTGTAGTTATAATTGTAGATATATTTTTTATAGATTACTATATTGTATATACAATTAATTTCTCTACTACTTTATTAATGTTATCTTGTATTTCTATAGAGTTTCTATTTGTATATTTTTCTACTATAATATATTTTTCTCTTATATTTGTTTTTAGAATTGTCTAAACGTTAGTTGCAATTTGTTGCTTCTAAATAATTACTTTTGTTTAAGCTTTAACTTCTATAAAAATCTAGAAAAATTGTAAACTAGCAACTATCTCTTTGAATAAAGCTACGTAGTTAAGCTAGTCAAGTTAGATAGCACATATAATAATAGTATAATAAAATTTATAGTAAAACTAATTGCTAAGAAACGCAAATGCAAGAAAATCTTGTCTTCTTTATAAGATGCTTTCTTGTTTGCTATTAAAGAGAGATTGTATATACGCAATTTTTGTTAACTTAATACTAGTTTTGTTTAAATCTAGTTTGCGTAAATTTGGTTAAATATATAGTTGTATATATTTAATATACTATTGCGAAGTAGATTTAACGTTGCAAGACACGCTTTACAATTATATCTTCTTTTAAAATCTATATTGCTAGTTCTAATTGCAATATAATCTTCAAATACTATTGTAACAAAGTCTACAAAGTTTTATATTTATTGTGTTATAAATACGTAGTTTGCAAACAATCTTTCGATAACAATAAGAGAGAAATAAATATTTAGAGTAATTTACGTACTTAATAAGCAATAAGAAAGTAATAGATATGCGCAATAGTATATCTACAATTACTATTCTTGTCTATTTTAGTAATTGTAGATTTGTTTTCTTAGTAAAACTACTTTAAACAAATACTATAGTAGATAGTAGTAATTTACTCTTCTTTGTAGTACGTAGATACGTTGCTATTGTTCTTAGACGCAAACGTAATAATATAAATATTAATATTAATATATTGCTTTCTTGCTTCTTGTATTACTTTGCAAAACAATATTGTAAGTACAATTACTTTTATTCTTATATCTATTTGCAAGCTATAAAGATATTTAATTATTACAATATCTTTAAAAGAAACTTTTTCGTTCTAATAAAATTTCGAAATCTACAAGTTAAAGAGTATAGTCAAACAATCTAAACAAGCTTGCGTACGCATTTAAGAATATTATAATTGCAAAGATACAATTCTTTGTTATTATTGTTGATCTCGATAGACAAAAAACGCGTCTCTAGAAGTTAACTATTAAACAAACAACTATTAATTCTACAAATATTTACTTAAGACAAATATTTACTATATCGACTCTCTCTTTGTCAAAATAATAGATAATAGAACGCTTAGTTACTATATAGAAGCTAAGAATCTTGCTCAACTATATATATTAATTAATGTTACTTAACTCGATTATATAATATTAAGTCGAGTAATATTGAGCTAAATAGTACTTAATACTAGATTAAATTAAATACAATATTTTGATACTTTTACTTAATCTAAGTCTAGAAATTAGCTCTTATATAAATTATATTCTATATTTTATTAAGTTCGAAATTTATTTTAAAACTTTTAAGTCTTAAGCATCTTTTTAGCAAAAATAAAAAAAAATAAAAGTTTTTTGTTAGCAATTTATATACAAAAATATGTATATTTACAACTTTAAAATTTTTTAGAACTCGAAGAATATATAGAAAATAAAATTTATATTAAAATTTATATAGATATTATTAATAATATTCGATAACTATATTAGTAGAACAAGAGAATAATAAATATAGATTTAAATAAATAGTGCAAAAATTAATAGCAATAGATATAGCAACTATCTAGTTACAAGTTGTTTAAATAACTAAATCTAATATCTATATTCGAGATTACAAGTAATTTAGTTATTAAGTTAGTTTAAAAGCTTGTCGAAATACTTTAAATATATTATAAGAAAAAACTTTAATTAGCTTGTTAACTATCTGCTTCTTAATAAAGATATATTTGTGTTTAATTTAGTTATTTGTAATCTTCTCGCAAACAAATTAAGTTTAAATACTTATATACTTTGTTTAAATATATTGTGCAAGATTCTTAGCAAGCGTTACTGCTCTCTAGTTGTTGCAATATATAATAATAACAACTAGATATAGCGTAAAAGTTATTAGAAAGAAAACTTTAATAACAACAAAAGCTTTAGACGTAAGCAACAATAATAAGAATAAATAGAATAATTGCAATTGCTTTAATAGCGTTTAAAACTAAATAATCTTCTTAACAACTTATATTTACTTAATATACTTAACTTCGCAAATAAACAAAGTAACAATTAATTAACATTTAGATAATTAATTAATAACAATATTTTCTAGATTAAAGATATACTTAAAGATAAAATAACAAATATTTTAATTTTTGTTTTAGTTAATATCGATATAGTTTAACAAGAAACAAATACTTTTACAAAAAAAAAAGATTAAGAATATCTTAAAAATAATAAAATATTTGTTTAACAATCTTTTAATAAGTGTTAATAAAATTAAAAGTATATTTGTTTATTATTGAGATAACAAAAGCAATATTTAGTCGAATATCTAGTATTGCATATATAAGAAAATTAACAATTAATTAATAAATATAATAATAATAATTAAATTAACAATATAGTTTAAATCGACAATATATATTTTGAATATATTTATAAGAATAGCAATTAATTTATACTTCTATATCTTGTAATTCTTTAATTTTTTTTTAAATATACTTTTTAACTTAAATAGAGAATTCGAATTGCAAAATTGCGCTCAATTTTAATTTCTAAATATTATTGAACAAAATTTAAGTTAATTATTTTAAATTAATTAACAAGAATTCTTTTAACAATATTAATAAATTTCTTGTTAATATTAACAATTAAGAGATTGTCTATATAGATAAAAATAATAGTAGAGTTATTAGTAAAGATACTAAAATCGAAATTTAATAAACAAAAGTAATATTTTTTTGGAAATATTGCAAAAGTATTATATTATATTCGAAGCAATTGCTTTAACTTATAAAGAACTTTTCTAAATTAATAATTTTTTTTGTCTTGTTCAAAGTTGTAAAACAGCTTAATATAGATTTCTTTATTAATATTTTTATTAAAAAAAATAATAACAATATATATTTGCTCTAGATCTTACTTATTAATAACAACAAAAATAAAAATAATTTTGTAATTTATAAATTTAATTACAATAGCAAAGATTTTAATATAATTTAAATCTTTGCGTTGTTTAAAGTTTTTAATAATTTAACAAACTTTATAACAAAGAATCTTATTATTAACTTTATATTGAATTTTGTAAATTTATCTATTACAAAGTATATAGTATTTGCTAGATACTAAGAAAACAATATAAATATTGTTTTTCTTTAAAAAATTAATCTTATTTTATTTAGCTAACTATTAATTTATTTTATAATAAATATTTGTTATAACTTTAATATAAATTTTGAGTTTATATAACTCTAGTAATATAGTCTTAAACAATAGAATAAGAGAATCTGCAAATTTATTTTAATACAATCTAAATTTCGAATATCTTTATAGCGTTTAAATCTAGATTTTAGAGCAATCATTAAATTTTGAAGCGTATCTAGTAATTTAGTAGTTTTAAAAGACTTATCGAAGTTAATAAAGTTAAAGAAAATACTATCTTCAAAATTAAAGATAAAGAAGAATTTAAAGAAAATAGTATTTTTAAAGTCTAAAAAAGATAAAATTGTAAATAAGATAAATAAATTTTCTAACTTATTATTAAAGTTCTTAATCTTATTCGAGAGCAAAACAACTCTTTGTTGCTCTTGTAATATTATTGCAAAATCTAGATTAACTTTTACAAAATTTAGAAATTTATTAATAGTATTAATAGTATCTAACTATTTAAGAAAAGATAAAAATTAACAAGTATTGTTGTTTTAACAATTAGTTTTATTGTGATTAATATTTAAGTAAAGTAATATTTGCTTGTTGTCTAGTTAATAAATTTTTAATATGCGTTAAATCTTGTCTTTATTATTTATTATACAATAGACATACTTTTTCTTATAATCTATTAGTATTAAGAGTCTGGTGCAATTCTAGAACTTTTGTCAACTAATATTTGATTAAATTTTTAATGCTTCTTTTTTGCTAATCTATGCGTCGAATATATTTGTATTTATAGAAATACTTAATGCTTGTCTCGAAAGAAGTAACAAAATATTTGACAACAAAAATAATAATTAAACTAGTATCTTTTATTATAGTATTAGAATTTAATTAAAATATTTAACGCAATTGTTTGTTTTAAAAAAGATAACAACAATAAACTCTATTTGTATTTTACGCTTCTTGCGTCAAACTTTAAAGATTATACTTATATATTTACTAGATTGATCGTCGAGTCGAGTTTCGATTCCAAATGTTGAAATCGACCCAACTCGTCGATTCTAACCCTAGGAATCGACCCAAAACCCGATTCGATTCGCGCTAATTTGGAATCGACTCGACTCGACTCGACTCAATTTTCGATTCCAATATTAGGAATCGAACCGAATCGCCAAGAAATCGAAAATTACGTCATTATGCCAAGAATTACTAATATAGAATCAAATATTTATTAATAAAATTTATTATTTGCATCTATAGGCCCTATAGACCTTATAGATGCGATTTACTAATATAATGCATTATTTGCATCTATAGGCCCTATAGATCTTATAGATGCGATTTAATGTTTTTCTTATTATTAAAGTAGTAATGCATTACTATAATGCATTACCTTATTATAATTTAGATAATTAAATATTAAATTAATTATAATATAATTAAACTAATAGTCTTGGCGATTCGTGTCGATTTTTCGAGTCGAGTTTCGATTTCAACTCTAGAAATCGACCCGAATCGTTGGTTCCAACTCTAGGAATCGACTCGAATCGTCGATTCCAACCCTAGGAATCGAATCGTCAAGGCTTTCGAGTCGAGTTGATACGAATCGCCAAGATTCGAATCGAGTATTCGACTCGAACTCGATGACTCGACTCGACGCGATTAATCTAATATTTACTTTTAATTTAACGCAAATGCAAATACATTTGTTATCTTTATACTTAAATTTGTCAATATAGTATTCAAAGAAGATTAAAAGACGAACTTTATTTCTATTTTTAAAATATTTTATTTGTAAATATTTAATCTTATTATTTAGTCAAATGCAAAGGTAGCAAATATTATCGAATTTGTTTAGAGATATAAATCTTATAATGTCGACGTAAATAAGATTGTTTTTCTAGCAATTAAATCTAATAGAAGCTTAATAAAATATTGTTTTAACTTTTGTGCGAACGCAAAAAACGCAAGTATTATTTGTCGAGAACTTTGTAGAATTAAAGATGTCTCTTCGAGCAAACTAATAGATATTTTGCTTGTTTAGATAGTTAAGACGTTTCTATTATATAATTATTGTATCTTTATTAATCGCTAATAGAACAATAATAGAGACAAAAAATACAATAGATATTTTTAAATCTAGAAAGTAGAAATTAAAGTCTTAAATTGCTTAAGCTTGTTAAGCGTTAATAAAAAAATTGTAATTAATAATTCTTCAAATAATACTAGCATCTTTAATTTAACTATGGAAGATTAAGTTGTATTAAGAGTTCGACACATACTAGATATTATAAATAGTAATATATTAAACTTTATTATCTTTGTAGCAAACAAAGAAACAAATAATTTTAATATCTGTAGTAGTTAAAGTGCTCTCTATATTTCTTATTAATTAATAAGATATTGTTAAATAGAACACAAAGATATTAAAATTCTCTATTATATACTAGTCGCATCTAGTATCAAAGATTTATTTGCGTAAAAGATAATTAACAACAAAAGTTAATATAATATTTGCAAATAAAAACAATTCAAGAATTGCAAACAAGATTGTTACAACAATAAAGATAAGATAACAATTATAAGCTATTGCTCTAGTAATTCTTTATTCTTTGTTATTACTATTTTTGTTCTTGTTAAACTTAAATTTGTTCTTATTCTTTTTAAATTTAAACTTCTTTCGATCTTCTTTTTAATTATTGTAATCTTAACAATATTTGTTTTTGTTATTATTTTAATTGTTATTAAAGCTATTGCTTTTTTAAATAAAACGCAATTTTAAATATAAGTTCTCATAGTCTATTTCTTAATAATTTATCTTGTCGTAACTTGTGTATTTCTTTTGTTTAATATATACAAAGCTAAAATTGTTAATAACAAGAAGAGTATCTCTTGTAACAACAAGAAGAGTATCTCTTGTAATAGCAATTAATTTAGTAATTGTTATCGAGATTAAAATGCTATTAATAGTTAAAATATTTATTGAATTAATATATTGAGTTTTGTAATTGTAAATAATAGCAAACAACTTCTACTTTTAAGTTTTATCTTTATTAAAGAACCTGTATTTAAATACTTATCAATTAATAAAGAAGCAAACAATATTGTTAAAATTAACTAAATATTTAAAATAAATTAATTTTTATTTATAGTTAAGTTACTCAAATAGATAAATAATTTATTAATAATATTGCAAAACTTAATCTTGTACTTGTTGATATTTTAACAATTAATAATCTTAAAAGACTCGAATTTAACAATTTTTTTTATTAATATACTTAACTCTTTAGACTTGCATATCTTAACAATTTTTTAATAAATCCTTTTAATTAAATCGATCTTTTTTACGTTGTAATACAAGTCTTTATTAACAATGTTTTAAAGCGTATTTATATACTTCTTATTGTCAATATCTTATTTAACTTGTTTTTCGATAACAATATTAAGCAAACTAGCAAATCTAATATCTAGATTAATACATTTTTAGAGCTTAATTTACTTAAAAACTTTAAACAAGTCTTGTTTTTAAATAAGAAAGTCTACGCTATTACTAATTTTAGCAATCTATTTAAGAATTGCAAGAAATAACGCGAAGATGCTAGTAACTATAACAATATTAACGTAATCTATTATTTTAGAGTTCTATTAATAGCTTGTAAGCAATAAATAATATTACTAGTAAATATAATAAAAATACGCAATTGCATAATAAAGATCTTAATAAAAATATTCTAGTTGTTAAATTATAAAGATTAAGCAAATTAATAAGTCTTAAATTAGATATCTAATTCGATAGATACTTTTCGAAGAATTTAGATAAAAAAGATAGCTAAATATACTTCTTTTTGTTAATAGTATCGAGTTAGTTAATCTTGTCAATTATTGTTTGAACAAAGTCTTAATAGATAAACAATTAACAAGCTCTTAAATAAGTCTTGTAATTCTATTGTTCTATCTTAAGATTATAACAAACATAGATAAAAATAAAATTAATAGATTTAATTTGTTTAATAGATAGAGATATATTAATAACAAATAATTTCTAGTTAGATTGTTGTTTTCGCTTAATTGTAAATAAAGTTCTTTAATTATCTAGAATCTAATCGAGTTACTTAATCTCTTTATTCTTCTTTATTCTTAATAGTTATAAAGATAACAATACTCTTTTGCGTCTTTGCGATTGTTAAATCGATCTTTCTAATCTTCTTATTTTAACAAGACTAGAAGTTAATCTTTTTAATTTAGATCTTTTGCGTTGCTTTTAAAGTAATTAATAAAGTTATTCTAATCTTTAAAGTATGTTTGCGATCTAGTTTACTAGTTTGTTTTGTATATCGTAGTAAAAGAACTTGACTAGCATTTGTTTTAATTATCGAACTAGCAAGTTAACTCGTTTAATTGTTAATAAGAGAATTTTTGCAATAAACAAAAGAACAAAGATTAAGAAGACTATATAATTTAGTTCTCTTATTAATGTGTTAAAGCAAGATTTTGTTTTGCTTTAATAACGCATCTTTAATTAATTATTAGTTATCTAATTATTAATTTCTAGTTATATAATTGTTACATAATTAATTCTTCGATCTTTTTAGAACTTATTATTAATAAATATTTGTTAAAAGTAATTAGCGTTTTTCAACAAAAACAACGAGTCGCAAATAAGATAAACTTAATTGTTTTACAACTTATATTAATTCTCTTTAGTAGAGCGTTCGTATTTAGAATCTTTAATTAGATATTAGTTATACAATTATTAATAATTGAAGATTTCAATTGTTCGACAAGTTTTAATAGTTTCTCAATTATTGTTTCGACAATATTAGACATATTATTCATATTTTAATTCTTGAAGACTAATTTGAGTATCAAAACAATTTGATTGTTAACTTTCGTATACTAGAAATTAACAAGAACTTAACTAATAATAGTAATTGTAAGTTTATTGTTAATTTAATTTACTAGCTATACTTTAGATATTCTAGTTAACAAGCAAATAAGTTTCTTGCCTTGTTTTAAGCTTATAACTTGTCAAAATAATAGATAGTAGAACGCTTAATTACTATGTAGGAGCTAAAGATCTTGCTCGACTATATATATTAATTGATGCTATTCGATTCGATTACGTAATATTGGGTCGAATAGTGTTAAGCCAAATAGTATCTAGCACTAGGCTAGATCGAATACAATATTTCGATACTCTTATACAATATATTAACTATTTAACAATCTATTATCTTAATTGTAAGTCAAGAGCTAAAAATATATTGTATAGAGTTTTTACGTCAAGATTGATAGTAAATTTAACAAAAAATTGTCTTATTAATTTAATTGCCAAATTACGTAACCAGAAATTACAAATAAATAATAGAAATCTAATAGTTTTATAGTAATATAATTGCTTTAGCATTTTCTTTCTAGAGTATATTATAGAAAATCTATTTATAGTAATTGTCTACGCGAGAAAAGCTACAAATAGATTTACAAAAAATATAAAGTAGCAACGTCAATATAAGAGTTTGTAGATTATACATTTTATTTTCTAGACAAAATTATTAACTTAGAAGTTAATCTAAATAAATAAAAATAAATCAATCAAAACTAGAACTAGACTTAGAACTAGAACTAGAACTAGAACTAAACTTAGAACTAGAAACTATTTCTTTGTTAATAGATATATATATAGATACAAAGATAAATATAAATACAAGCTTTGAGTTTATCTCTATTATAATAATAGCAAAAGTAGCAAAAAATACGTTTAGAGCAAGCGTAGTTTACGTTTGTGTTTAGAAGACTAGAAAAGATAGCAATTGAGAATTGTAAAAAGTAAAAAGCAGTTTTACTATTATCTATATTTATTGCAAAATATGCTAAAGACTCTACTTTAGTTACGAAAGACAATTATATATTTAATATAATCGAAACGATAACTATAGAGCTTATAGATACGATTTTAGAAAATCAAATATTCAAAAAGTCAAATTTGATCTAAAGAAGTCTAATTTAGTCGTTAAAAAGCAAAAAGCACAACAATTGTTTGTCAAATATGTAACTAGTAATTAGGAATAAACAAATTTAGACAAATAAATTAGCAAGATAGAAGAGAAAATCGAAGAGCTAATTGTTATAACAAAAACTATTAAACAAAGAAATTTTCCGAAATAGACTATAGATTACGTAACAGATATATTTAAATAATACTATATCGATTTAGTACAATAACATATTAATTGTTTAGAGAAATTATTCAAATTAAAACTAAATTAGATAATAAATTGTTTAGCCAACTTAAATAAATAAAAATGCAAAAATACTAGAAAAAATCTACTAGAAATCAAAATTACGAAACAAAAGCAAATCAAATAAAGATATCAATTTTGCGTCAATTTATTAACAATATTACAAATAATTAATTTGTCTAAATTTCTATAGAAATTAGAACTTGAACAAAAGTACTTTAGTTAACAAATTTAAAAATAGTGTCTATAAGATTTAGAAGCAACAAATTGCAACTAATATTCAAATAACTTTAAAAGCAAGTATAAGAGAAAGATATCTTATAGTAGAAGAGTATACAAACAAAAACTCTATAAAAATATAAAATAATATTAACAAAGCAATAGAAAAATCAATTATATATACAATATCAAAATTTATAAAAGATATTTCTATAATTATAATTACAATTACAATTGAGAAATTAGATGCAAACAAATTGCTAGAATACAAAAAAAAAATAGAAATTACTATTTTTAAAGACTACAATTAAGCGTAATATTAAATAACATAAAGTTATATTGTATATTATCTCTATAGATATAGTAAAAGAAAAGAAAATATTGCAAGATTTGCGAACAACTTACAGGCTCATCTATAGAATTATATTCTCGAAAAATGTTGGGAAAATGCCAAGAATATATCTATTTTGATTAGATTCCTGCTAGGTATCAATTAGTTAATCGATTGTCAATCGACATATATTAGTTATTTACTAGTTATAAGTCTATTTTGGTAATCTACCAATTGACCAATCGACAATCAATCGACATATAGCGATTATCTATCGATTATAGATCTTATAGATGCGATTTTTCTAAATTTTACAACTTTAAAAATTTTAAATTTTAATAAATTTTAACTATGTTTCGACGCTAGTTCGACTGAGATTTCGACGACTATAATGTCAACTAATAAAGTATATATATTGTTAATTTGTCAATATCTAAAGTTGTTAAATTATTTTTTTATTTATAGTTTATAAATATTTGGGAAGTATCTAGCTTCGCAACTATCGACATTATCAAACTTCTAGTTACAAAATTACGTAATTTGCGTAAACTATATACGCGCGTTAGACTCTTTTCTACTAGCGTATATGTATTACATTACTTATATAATTAATATTAATTAATCTACTTAATTTAAAAAAATTACTAGTAACATTTCTATTCGAAATTTACTCGAAATATATTCGAAATATTGCTATTTTAGTTATCAACTTGCGTGTGATTTATTTGAAACAAACCTAGAGTTTATTCGAATTTTAACAGGTTTTTGCTAGTTAGAAAGCAGATTTCTATCAATTGATTAAAATTTAGTCGACCACAAAATTGTCGATAAATTTCGAATAAATTTCGAGTAAATTCTAGGTAAATTACTATGTAAGTTAGTAGTATAGAATAATATTAACTTATTAGTAATTTAGTATAAATATTATTAAAGACAAATAGAGTATAAAAGAAATATATATTAACAATAATTGCTTTTAGAAAAAAAATATATATACGCAAAACAATTCGAAAGAGAAGAATTTACGTATTTTTTTTTTAAAAATAACAAAATACAAGAACGTTAAATCTAGTATACAATACTATAAATGTTAATTCTACACATATTTTACACGAAAATATACAAAAGAGTTTAAAATATATATCTTAAAGTTATAGATATACTCTTTGCATTGACAAACAATTGTATATTTATTTAAACTCAAAATACATTAATTGTAAAGAAATATATATAGCTACAAACAACAAATATATATTCTATAATAGTAATAATAATTTATTGCAAACAAATAACAAGTAATAATATTAAAAAATCTTGCAATACTTTTATACAAAAATATTAAACAAAAGAAAATTCGATTTCTACAATATAATTGCGCTAAAAACAAATTTATTATAAAATTATATTTGCAAAATGTAATAGAAACAATAGATATTGTGCTAATTTAAGAACTTTAGATATACAATACAAAATACAATACAAAACTTAATTGTTTAAGTTTCTCGAAAATACAATTAATATATAAAGACTATAGATCTAGAGTAACAATATTTGTATCTAAAACAACAATAGATATTAATTGCATATTAAAACTAAATAGAATAGTAAATTTTAACGCACAATCAATTATTATCGACAACAAAGTCTTAAATAATAATATTGCGCTACTATATATCTATAAATAAAAAACTTAAAGTCTTGAGTTCAATAATTACACAATAAATCGAATTTTGACAAAATTTTAATTAAAAAGCACAAAAAAGGTTCTAGATTGCACACTAGATAAACTACAATTCTAGATTGAGCATCGATTAAAATATTGTCTTTCGATTAATAAAAGTTGGTTATACAACAAAGAGTAGATTAATCAATTGTTATTAAACAAAAAGAATTGATTAAATAGCAACTAATTAATAAGAAGAGTTAATTGAATAATAGTTAATCAATCTACTTTTCGTTGTATAACAATTGATCAATAAGAAAAGTCAATTAAATAATAAATAATAGTTTGTTAATAAAGAAAGTCGACTAGAGAACAATTAATCGATCTACTTCTTGTTGTGTAATAGTTAATTAATAAGAAGAATTTGTGAGAATTTCATGTCCAAATCTAATCTAGTGTCGAGTAGCTACTCGACTCGACTCTTGGCACTTTGTATATATTAGGCAAATTGCCTCTCAACTTCTTAGAAATCTAAGCGTTCTACTATCTAATATTGCAACAAGTTATAAGCTCGAGAAATAAGCGAGTAACTTATCTAGATTAATTATTTTATTAACTATTAGGGAAATCTACTTTATCTACATAGACTATATCGAACAGTTTGAAGATCTATTATTTGAAGTATTTCTTCTGATTTATTTAGAACAGTATTAGATAACTAAATTAATCTAATTGTTATTCGAAGAAACATTTAATTAATCTTGTTATTAACTATAACATCTAATTAGTCTTGTTCTTTTAAGAAACATCTAATTATTTTTACTCGAAAGAATATCTAATTAATTTTGTTCTATCTTAATTACTTACAACACTTTCTAAAGTCTATTTTCTTGTCTAAAACATCAATTGTAAATCTTATCTATCTATAAAAAGATTTTGCCTGTATCTAATTAATAGCAAATAGACAAATAACACTAAAGTCTGCTCGCAAAATTATAATTGATTAAGATTTAAAGATCTAGAATCTCTTTAATTAAGTCGAGAATTAATCGATTAAATTAAATTTTTACTTCTTACTTACTTGTTAGCTTTTGTTGTAAAGCGCTATTACTAACAACAATCTAGATATCTTATTATTGTTTAGGGTTTTATTCGATATAAAAGATAACTAAAATTTAGCTCGAAAAATGTATAAAAAAAGACAAGATCAATTACGCATCTTAACGCACTTCTATTAAGAAAATTAATTTTCAATCTTTTTATTTTTTTTAATTATTGTTAGCTTATCGAATTTCAATTATCTTCTAACAATTATATCTAAAATTTAGTCTTAAAGCATTAAAACTAATTTAGATTTAATTAACAAAATCAAAATTTAATTCTATAAAAATAAGATAACTAATATTGTTTTCGAAACTGTTATCTTACAAGAGAATAAAAGAGAGCAAATACTTATTAAAATTAAAATATTAATTAATAGCAAACAAAAGCACTTTGTATTCGAACTTTCTATTATTAATATTTGCATCAAATTATATTAATTGCTATTAACGCAAGAGATTGTTAAAGAAATTCTAGAAGATTTGTACTATAGTTGTCGAGACTACAAACAGTACAACAAATTAAGTTTCTTGTATATCTATTGATCTATTGTTTAGATCTTTATATACTTTCTAAACAAGCAAGTCTATTAGAACAAAATCTTCTATATCTATGTTTTGTTGTTATTTGAATTAAATAACAAATACAAGAACGTAAATATTGTTTCTATATCAAACTTATTAGATTCTTCTAATTTATTTAATTTAATTGTTAGAATATTTTTATTTAAATTCTATTATTATAAAATATTACTTAAGCTCTAAAGATAATCGAAATTATAAACATTGTATTTGTTAATATCTCTATCTCGATCTTATTTAGTGTGATCGTTGAATCGAGTTGAACACTTTTTTTTTGATTCGATTCAAGAATTCGAACAGACTTCTTCGTCCAACCCGAAGTTATATTAATTAATTGCGCTACATAGACTAGTTCAAATCGAGTAATTCTTTTTTTGTTTGAAAGCACGCTAAATTCTCTACAGAACAACGTAATTTTGATAAAATACGTATAAAATACAAGAAAGTTATGAATTTTTTAAAATTTAAGGTTTTTTAAAGTTAAGCTTCTCGAGCCCGATTACTCAGCGATTCCCCCGCGAAATCGAGCCCGACGATCAGGCTAGTAATAAAATACAATTTCTAAAATATATTAAATTCTTGTAGATTATTACTCGAAATAATAGCTAAAACTTAATTAGATTACAAACAAAACAAATACTAACTATAAATTATTAATTTCTATATATATATATTAATTTGTAATTGCTTATTTGAATATTAACAATTAATTGTCGAAAACTTCTTGTATATAAAATCGAATTAGCTATTAGAAAATAGTAGAATCTTACAAGTTCAATATTAATATTTTGTTATTGTCGCAAATTATTAATATTGTTCGAGTCATTTAAACTTAAATATAGTAACAAATAAATTATATCTAAAACGCAAATAAATACAATATATATATCTATCTTTTCTTGTTAGCCAAATTAATATTGTTTAAATGTTTTGCAAATCTTGTATATTGCTTATATAAATAGATTAGCAAATACTTATTATAAATTTGTATAACTCTTACAATCTTAATTTTTGTATTATTGTTATATATACAAATAATAAGTATTGCCAATATATATACTTTGTTCAACGTATATTTTAGTATGTAACTTAGAAATACAATATAACTAAAGTTTATTATTAATATATAAATAGATATCAAGCGTTTTACTACAAGATTTCTTGATAGTAATATTTTATTAAGCTAATTATAATATAATTCTAATATTTTTAAAGTTTAATAATATATACAAGCTATTGTAATTAATATGTCTTATATTTATAAATACTTTAATTGTAAGTATTATTTTTATTAGTGTGATCGTCGAGTCGAGTTTCAACCCGATCGGGTTGACCCGCCCAACCCTAACCCTAGGGTCAGGCAAATTTCCTAGCTCAATAGAGTGGGGCGAACGAAGAATGCGCGTCGAGTGTTTAACTCGACCCACCCAATCACGTGACGTCACGTGACGCGCTAACCATATGCGATTAACGTGGACCCTGCGCTAGCCCGATCGAGTTAGCGCATAGATAAGATAAGATAAGATAAGGCTAACGCGACAAAGTTAGCTTGGATTCTTGGCATTGACCCAACAAAACCCGACCCTAGGGTCGAATTCGCGCCTTAACCCTGGCCCAACCCTACGAGGCCCAAGAGAGTGGGTCAGGTTAAGAAAAAAGTGTTCGACTCAATTCAACAATCACACTAATCTTTATTATAAAATTAATTTTTAAGTTGATAACTTGCAATATATTATAATTATGTTAAGATACTTCTTATATTAAAATAAAAGTAAAAAGTAAAATACAAGACTATAAATGTTACTTAAAGAATATTGTTTTCTTAAAAAAAAAAAAAACTTAATTGTATATACTATAAACTATAGTATTATTATACTATAAAAAGAAATTTATATTATATATTAATGCTTTAGAAATATATTGTAAAGATTAAAACAAATAGTAGTATATTATACTAATTATAAAAGTAATTAGAGTTAAAATCTAAAAAATTAATTTATATATTTTTAAATTTTGATAAAATATTAGTTAAGCTATTCGAAAATATATTGAAAGAATTAAAAAAAAGTTATATAATTGTGCTTTGTAAAGTAGTTTATTAGAGAATTTATACTATATATTAAGAAATTTAATACATTAATTATCTAAGAAATATACTAAATATAGTTTGAATATCTCTGTAAGACTATGTACGAACGTGTAACAAGACGTCGCTACATCGACGCACTAAAGGCGAGACTACGTAGTATGTAGAATTGCAATTTAAAGAGACATTAATTCGTGAGAATTTTGAAAGAAAATTCTTAGAGAGAAAACTTTGCACGATGCCAAGTCGCCACTACGATGACTTGGCACTAGTGGCGTGTTCATTAATCATTAAGAACTAACATCACAATTGTCTTTCTCTTTCTCTTTTGAATTTTAATTCTTAAGATTAATGTGTTATGACGACGCCTTATTTGCGCGATTACGTCGATCTCTTATCGAGTTCTCTTCAAAATTTTCTAAGATTTAATTAGATAACAAGCAATATTTTATGTCTTCATGTGCGACGCATTTTCTAGTTTATGTATTCCCTTGTTAGGATCTTGAAGCGTCTATAAAAGAGATTTTTTGATTTTTTTTTTTATCTTTCTTAGACATTCGAGAAAAAGTTAAGAAGCGACGATAACTTCTCTCGTGTACTATTGCGAAACTCTATGTTGCTCGTTTCAAACATCTTATCGTATGTTGACTTCAAATCGACGAATGAAAAGATGTTTTGTTTTTTTGTTTCAAAGTGCGAATACGTTTTTAATCGCTATGTCGTTGCGTCGTCATTGCGATAAATACTTAACAATGATATATCGCAATTCATTTAAATCTCATGAATTCTAAGTTTAGTTTAACTTATCATTTGAATAAATCATTTCGATTTTCTTTGTTTGACTTAATCGAATTAGCGCGATTGATTCGCAAATGATGTTTATCAATAGCATTATCATAATTTCTCTCTTTTTATATTATTTTTCGATTCATAGTTGATAAATAAATGCGACGTTCTTTGCGTCGTTCTAATGCTAACTACGATGCTACGCATAAATCTCGCATTCAATATAAGTTTTCTTAGTTATTTTGACGTATCGCAATCTCTTTTCGATAAAAATGATCGTAAATTTTTATTGATTTTTTGTCATTGTAATAGCGAATCAATTATGTAAGCGATGCTTTAGCGAGATCTTGCTATGAATAAAATTAATAAAAATAACAATATTAATCGAAATAATTTTTTTGCTCTTTTTGTTCGTACGCAAGCGCAACGTTTCTTTCTCTCTCGTCTCTATTGTCTACGATGTTTCGTTCGCATCGACAAAAATGTTAATTATCAAATACGTTTCTTACTTTTGTTTGCTTTGCGATCTAATAACATGCAATATATTAAACGAAAAAATATTCGCTATGAATATTGCGCTTCAAAGCGCAAAATTGTAAATTGTCTATATACTTTTATATTTTAATCTAATTCGTCAATGTGTTCTTATCGTCATTCGATATATTAAACGAGTTAACATTTTGTTAAAGTTTAACATGCGAATCTTTAATAAGAATGATGCTAAAATTAATTAAATCGCATTCGCGAAGCGAATGCGACGCTATCTCATTGTTATGTACGCATAATAGCGAAAAAATAAATTGATTTCGCGTTCGACTTACAAGAATCTTTTAATTAATATTAATGTTAAGCTAAATCGTCTATGCGATATCTAGTAGAAAATGTTCGATGTGATGCGTTATAGAACAAATTTCGATGTTCTTTCTTTAAAGAAGTTAGACGAAAACGATAAATTCGTATTTAACAATGTTGTTGCAAACGACAAATTTAAGAGTTCGTAAATTTTGTGTAACTTGATAATTTCGTTAAGAACGACATCATTTGTCTCGTTTTTGCTAGTTAGATTTTTTTTAAAAAAGAACGACGTAAATGTCTAGACAAGACTTTTCTCGTATACTATAATTGTTTCGATAGCTTACATGTTTAATTCAAATATGTCAAATTGCTTGTTATCAAATAAGAGCATTTAGAATAAGCAACTTTCTTGCTCAATAACATGAAAATTAACAATTAGAAAATCGAATTTTATTTACATTTTTTCGCGAACATCACATTTTCGCAATTCTTGCGTAAAATTCATGTTCGAAAGATTATTATTTAAAATATGTTTTCATTATGTTTAAGACAATAAAATTAATTGCGTTCTAAAAGATTGCGTTTCTTATTTTCGTTATTGACAATTTACTTTTGTAACGTTCGTGCATCATCGAAAACAATTGAGCAACAACAATTAGACACGTATAATTAATCGTAAATGAAATGTTAAATCTTGCATTAAATAAAACGCATGCAAGAGCTCTTTATTAACGAAGATTAAGTGACGAAAGTAATTAAATTTGAATGTACTTTATGTCGCATTTTTATAGCTCTTAATGTTTAATTAATTTATTAAAAAAATTATAATATTATTTACATATATTATCTATGTTATTGTTGTGTCTTAAGTGTGTGTAATAGCATTAAATTTTACTTTTTATCGTCGAATTTTTTTTTGCGAATACGAAATTTAAATTTTCTTGTTTTCGCAATTAATTTTTTGAGAAATTTATGCGCATCGTATTTTTTAAATTTTTATCTCGCATTCGCAAAATAGTTTCTTAATATTTAACTATTTTTATATGATAAAAACTCTTTTTATCGAACAAGATATTACGACTTGCTATATCTTGATTTATGATCAAAAATATTTTTTACTTCTTATTTCTTATTTTTGTCAATTAATATTATATTCTTTGAGATAACAATATTTAAATTACGATAATATGATTTTAATAATAAAATATAAAAGACAAAATAAATGCGTTATTTAACAAAAAAACGCAAACGATACGTTTGCGAGTCGATTATATTTTTAATTTCGAACGATTTCGTAAACTTGTAAAATAATTTCTTCTTTAAGCGAACGTCTAAAAGATTTTTGATAAAGAGCATGACTTCGTTATCGACTTAATATCTTTTTGAAATAATTTTTTTATTGTAATTTTAAGTTTGCGTTTGTTGCACAACTTGTAAACGATTCATCAATCGATTGCGTTTGTTTCATAAAGATTGAATTCGCTTTTAAGCGATAGAAACATCTAAACAATTTTTGTCGTTCTAGTTGAATCGAAAATTTGCAACAAATTTAAACATTAACTTGAAAAATAACATGTTAATTAACGTATGCGATGCGTTATTGTAAGTATATTAAATTAGAACTAGTAACAAGTCTTAATTGTTTTGCTTATAATTGCAATAACAACGCAAATAATGTTTTAACGTCTAGTTTTATCTTTCGATTTGTTCATTAATTTAAGAGTAAAAAGTAATATTTAGCTTTTATTTAATGCGTATGCGATAATATATTGCGAATTAGTAATTATTAATAAAAAGCAATTTACGATCAAAAACAATTTCACGAACTTCGAAATAAACAAGCAACATTTTTTCGAATAAAGTGTTAATTAAATCTTTCGTCAATTATATAGATTTGACGAAAATATATAGAGACATTTTTGAATATTAATCGATCACTATTAGAATTGCGTCAAACACATTATTTTCGCAACGACTAATAAATAGTTTCGTTATAAAGTTTATCGAAATTTTAATTCATAATTGAACGAGAATAGAAAGCGACGTCAACTTCTCGTAAAAACGATAATGCGAAATCTTATTTCGTTAACAAACGTCGCAATCTTTGATATATGTATTAATATTTGCGATCATCTTTAATTAATAAAACTTTTTGCTTATAAGAATGCGTATCTTTTTGATTTTAAAGTATTTTATTAGAGCGTCATTATGATGCAAACGTAGTAGCTCGCTCTTTAATAATGTCTTCTCAAAAATTAAAATAACATGAAAGAAAAACATTACTTTTTTGTGAATTAATTAATCTCTTTTCGCGCAAGTTTGACTTAAGATTTGCGACGTTAATTGCTTTTTAATTTTGAGCGCTATAAAGTTTTTTTTTGCAATTTTTCTATTTTGAACAATAACAAAAATAAAAAAGTTTTTAAGTTGTTCTTTTTGTCGCATGCGATGCGAACGTCGTTGCAACGCAATTGTTAAGTCATCGCACTTTAAATTGTGTTTATAGCTTCTTTTTTTTCAAATTTATTAATCGTATTTTTCTTGTTTAAAGCATTTTTATTAAGAAGTTCGATGTCGAATTTTTTTAATCTTCGATATTCGAATTTCGAGTTTGTTCTCACTTTGCGATGTTAGCATTTAACGAACGTCTTTCGTAAATATTGATGTTATTTCAATAGCAACGATAGTGATGTTTTTCAACTTATTTTGAAGCGTAAATAGACAAATTTTATCATTTAGTTCGTTTTTGTAATTGAGGCGTCATAAGAATTCGTTAATTAAGTTTGTTTTTCTCGTGCAATATTTAATTTCGAAGTTGTATTTCGTTAACAAAAGTGCTCATTTAAATTAACAACAATTTAGCGTTGTTGTCTTCATAAAATATCGTAAATTATTATGATTCGTCAATATAATAATTAAGTAATAATTACTTTTTAAATAGTGTCAATATTGCTTAAAGTCAATAACGATAACAAGCAACTCTTAATCGTAAGTCTTGTATCGAATCTTCGCAAGAATTATTTTTCTTAAATAGAATATTATCGAATGTCACGTCGTCTAATTGACTTTCTTCATAAAATAAACTAATTGCGACAAAATTGTCGCAATTGCGAATTTCGAAGCGTTTATTTTAATGCGAATGTAATTTTTTAAATTAAAATAAACTAGCAGAAGCGTTTGCATGAAGATCATAATAAGTTTTCGAAAAGTTAAAATAGCATTCTTGTTAAATACAAAATAATTTTTTTGTTTGTTTTGTTTGTTGTCTTTTAGAAGTTTCGTCAAAGCTTAAGTAATTTTTGCATAGTATTTCATAAATTGTCGATAAAAGTTTGCGAAACTTAAAAACACTTGAAGCTCGCATAGAGTAATGAGCTAAAATTATATTTTAATGAAGTTAACTTGTCGTAAATTCATTAATACGTCATAATTGCTTATGATGTATTCTAAAAATTTAATTAAGATTGTTATAAAAGAGCATTTAAATAGCTTTGCGTAAAGCTTGTAGAAGCGTAGTTTATCAAGTATTTAACATACGTAATTTTAATGTCTCTCTCGTATCTTAAAGTAAATCAAAATGTTATTAAAATAAATTACACAAAGATGATTTATCAAATTTCTTAAAACTTTATTGATCAAAATTTAAAAAATAGTCAATGCGTTCGTTAGCTCAAACGACATTACTACGTATTCGAAATGTTTATATCGTATTTAAAAGATCGTCTTTTATTTATTGTCTTAACGAATTCGAATTTAATAATAAGTGTTTTTCAAATTTAGTTTCGTAAAGTACGCGACGTTCATTAAGCGATTTAGCGTCTTCTTAATAAGAGAAAAAGAATATTAATTCTTAATTGTAATCGCATTGAGATTGCGATAATCAACGCATAATTTTAGACTTTTATTATTTTTTAACATAAACAACATTAATGCTTTGATTTAATTAATTGATTCGCGAATTCTATTTAGAATCAAGTTCTTCAAAAGATAATTACATAGAACAACTAACTTCTATTCGAACAAAATGTATAACAAATTATAAAACAATTTCTTTTTAAAAAGTAAATTGATCTCATAATTTTTTTCTTTGTGTTCGAAGAGAATGAATGCATTTTTTAAGTCAAAGACATCGTCGTAGTTCTAAATGTTCTTAAATATAACGCACATTGTTGGCGTTTCGTCGACGTCGAAATCGCAACAAATTAGAGCAAATATTAAAATTTATTTCTTAAGTTTTAAAAAATCTTTCGAGAACTTAACAACAATAATATTTTTCGTAATTTAATAGCGCCAAGTTAGCGTATATTAATTGACATAAGAATTAGCTTTTATTATTTAGAAAAAATCGACAATAATGTCGTGTGCGATTTTATCGAATGCATAGAAAACTTGTTTCGATGTGTATTCTCGTTTTTCGTTGTCGCGAATTTTGATTTTTGCGACGTAGAATTTTACAATTCGAATCTTTTAAATTGTAAAAGCTTTCGCTTCAATTGCGAATCGTTTAATTTTCTTCAAATGTTATGTTTTCGCAAGACGTTCGTTAATGCAATTGATATAAACGTCTTTATCGAGAAAATCTCTTCGTTTGTGTCACTTTTTGTTAACAAATATTAATAGCTTTACAAAAAGAGTTTTTGTCTTGTGTTTTTAATTCGCAATTGCGACTACAATTCTTGCGAACTCATCTAATTTTTCGAATTGTTAAAAATCTCTTTGATAAAAGAACGTAATAACGACGCTTTTAAGATGTTTGCTTCGAAGCTTTTTTAAAAGTTGTTAATTGCATTGATTTGCGAATTGTCTTTAACAAATTTAAAACATTCTCTTTAAATATGTTTTTTTTCGTCACAATTGTAGCAAATGCGTTTTTTCCATATATTTGAACTAGCTTTGTTAAAGTTACGCAAGAAAAGTTTTGCTATACTTTTTAAACAACTTTTTGTCGTCGATACGTTGCGAGTCTTAGTTGTCGATGTAATCTTTTTTGATTTACGACTACACAAATTTTCTTTAAAATTATTGCGTGATTTCGAGAACAATTTTCGATTTAAAATTTTGTTCTTAATATCGAATTAAGAGAATAGAGCGCTTTTATACGTTGTGTTAACGCAACAAGAGCGCTTCTTATTTCGAGAATTTGAGTTGCGTTGTTAATTTTTTAACGAAGATCTCTTTTTAAACGATGCAAGAGATAATTACGTCGTTAACGTTTAATGTATTTGTCAAAATTTATTTCTAGTGTCTCAATGTAAATCACAAAGTCGTTGACGCTTTAAAATTAACTTTGTTTGATTTTCTCGTATTTGCGAGAAAAGACGAAACGACAATTTTTCGAATTCTTAATAAGATTAATCAAGTAGTGTGCGAATTGTTTCTAATTTAATTTTTTTATTTCGTTCGTTCGTTTGTTCTTGTGATTTTTTCATTGCGTCATCGACGTATCGCAAAGATATTGTTGAGCTTAACGAATTTTTGAGTTTTTCGTCGAAAATTAATTTTCATTGATTTCGAAGAAATTTCTTGCATTTCGAATTTAATTCTTTCGTTCTTTGAAATTCTTTTCGTAGTAAAGATTTAATTGAGTCGATCTTATAAGACGAACGAAACGCTATCTCTTTAATGCTAATTCGTTGATTTCGTTATCGAAGTGATCTTCGCGTGAACGACGCGAATTCGTCGCTTTAATCTCGTTTTTACGAAGCGACTTTAAGAGAAGTTTGTTTCTTGTTTAAGTAATGCGAAGCTCTCGCTTCGTTTGAAGTTTACGTCTTTTTGTTTTCTCTTCAATTAGAAGCTTTTTGTAATTGATATTTTTGTCGAATTGTGACAACTATGTAGCGTCGTTACTTTGCAAAACTTTTTCTTGTGATATAATATAAATTTTCGTAATATTGTCGAAGGCAAGTTGATTATTCGCATTTTCGTCGCTTTAAGAGCGTTAAGACGTCGTTTATTTTTCGTTCGTCTTTAAATTTCGTCTTGTATTGCGTATTGAATTGATTATTTTGTCGAACAATTGTTCATAAAGATTGAGACGAATTAATATTGTAAAATTGTGTACGAACGTGTGACAAAACGTCGTTACATTGGCGCAATAAAGACGAGACTACACAGTATATAGAATTGCAATTTAGAAAGACATTAATTCGTGAGAATTTTGAGAGAAAATTCTTAAAAAGAAAACTTTGCACGATGTCAAGTCGCCACTACGATAACTTGACACTAATGACGTGTTCGTTGATCATTGAGAGCTAGTATCACAATCTCGAAAACAATATATTTGTCTAGAAATAACAATTTTTTCTTGCTATTATAGTTGCAAACTAAATTAAGTTAACAATAGTTTTTGTTCGAATAAAATAAGCTTAGTTTGCGCTTTTAAATAATACTAAAGTTTAAGAATTTATATTAAAGAGTTAATAAATTGTTAATATATTTAAATACAAGAAAGCAAAATTGTAAAAGATGTTTTATATTGTATTATTTATTAATTGATTTGCAATTACAATAATAGATATTTTAACTTCTTAATTTGCAATTCGATATTGCTTAAAGCAATCTTAATTTTAATTTTTTTTTTCTTGCTTAAAACAATTCTTGCACAACAATATATATTTAGAATATTTAACTTTTGTATTTTTGTATTGTTTGCAAATATTTTGAGTTCTTTTTAATTGTTGCTCTTTTTAACTCTTTGCTATTGTTGTCAAGTATTAGTATAAGAATAACGCAAATACTAGAAATACTAAGCATTATCTCTTTTTCTACTTTACAAATTGCTTGTTTTTCTATCTAACAAATTGCTTGTTTTTCTATCTAACAAATTATCTGTTTTTTTGTCTAACAAATTATCTATTTTTTTGCTTAATAAATTATCTATTCTTTTGTCTAATATATTATTTGTTTTTCTACTTAGCAAATAATCTATTTTCTAGTATAACAAATTATCTATTCTTTTGCTTAAACTATTGTTTGTTTCTATATTTAAAAGATTGTCTATTTCTTTACTAGTGTGATCGTTGGACCAAGTCCAACACTTTTTTTTTGTTTAACCCGAGGATTTGGATAGACTTCTTCGTTTAACCCGAAGCTATATTAATTAATTGCGCTACGTAGACTAGTTCAAATCGATTAATTCTTTTTTTGTTTAAAAGCACGCTAAATTCTCTACAAGACAGGGTAATTTTGATGAAATACGTATAAAATACAAGAAAGTTATGAGTTTTTTAAAATTAAGCTTCTCGAGCCCAATTACTTAGCGATTCCCTCGCGAAATCGAGTTCGACGATTAGATTATTCTTTACTTGCAATTAACAAAATTATTAACTAATTATAGTTACTCGATTTTAGTTGTATTTGTATAAGTAATTCTTTTATATAATTATCTATAGATAAATATAATAATATATCTATTGCACAATAAGTAGAATTTAACAACTTTAAAAGTTATAAAGTTTTATATAATCTAACTTGTATTTAATTTACTAAATTCTCGATATTTTTTACAAATATTTTTTTCTACTCTTAATCTTTATAATAATCGAAATATTTATTTTAATTTTAATAAGACTCTTAAGTATGTTTCTATAATTTTTTTTAGATTTTTGAGATCTTCTAACCTAAATGCGCAATATATATCGACAAAAGTATCTAACAACTCGAGTTAATTAAGTAACTTATAAGCAAAACAATTTTCTTACAACTTAAAAAATAATCTAATAAGTTAGTTATATTTTCGAATATATATTTAGATTTGTTACAATATTTATCGAAACAATTAAGTATTAAGTTGTCTTAATTAATAATATTTTCTAGAAGAATTAAATATTTGTAAAGTTTTTAAATTGTAATTTTTAAATACTAAATACTAAATATATTGTTTTATAGATTTTTATAATTGTTGTATCTTTCGAAAAAATTTAATTGAACTTTTTTATTATTTTAAAGTTTAATTTAGTTTTGCTTGTATTAACTCTCGAATTAAATACTAAATAATATAGCAATAACAATTTGCGCAATCAAGAAGAAATCTATTAATAATATATTTAAAGTAACTTATATTATAAGAAACTTATATCGATTATAAAAGAATACTCTAAAGTATTCTAAAATCTTAGTAATAATATTCTTTTAACTATAATTAATTAAGAGACAAAATAAAAGCAAGCAATTTTCTATTAATTGTTATTGCTAACTTATATTAACTATATAAAGATTTGTAAAACTTAGATATTTTTGTGCAAAGCTTGTAAAAGATTGCAAAAGCAAATAGAAAAAAAATTTACTTCTTAAAAATTTAATTGCGATATTAAGAAGAAGAAAGTAAAAGAAAATAGAATTTAGCAATATTATTGGCAATTCGGGGAAAAAATTCCTGTGACACAATGACTTCACTAAGTTGACTAGACTAATTGTCGGGTCGAGTTATGATATCACCTCTCTAGTTCGACCCGACGCCAAGATTGGGTCGTGACGATTTTTTGAAATCGAATCGCTCAAAGTAGTTTAGCGCGAAGCGCGCTAAACTACTTATAGTAATCGACTAAACTACTTTGAGCGATTCGATTCTTCGAATTTTTTTTGACCCGGGTCTTGGCATTTGCACGTGACGTTTCCGGGTCAGCGCGACTAGTCTAAAGTTGACATTGGCCCGAGAGAGTCTCGTAACATCTAGTGCTAGCCTATTGGGACAATTTAGAAAGCATCTTATAATTTGAATTGTTTTGTAATTAATTTGGAATTTTGAGTCTAATCGAGTTAGTATTACGTATAAAATTAATATTTGAAAACAATTTTTTTTAGAATCTTTTTCGTTTTCAAATATTAATTCTGTACGTAATACTAACCCGATTAGACTAAAAATTTCAAATAAATTACAGAACAATCTAAATTTTAATAAAGAGTTAAGATTACTTTAATAGGCTAGCGCGAGGTGTTAAGTGACTCTCTTGGGTCGATGTCGACTCAGTGGAGTCATTGTGTCACAGGGGTCGCTTCCCCGAATTGCCAATAATTATTTCGATTGTTTCGACTACTTAAATAGCAAAAGTTGCTTTAGATAGTCTAGCTATTTGCAATCTTACAATATAATTTTACAAAAACAAGCGCAAATTAATGCAAAATCTTACGCATAACTTGTTAATCTTGCTTTAAAAAACAACAAATATATTAGATAACTTTTATATTTTATATTATAAGTTAACTCTTTTAATATTAATATATTGTTATTTAGTATAATTATCTTAATTAAATTTTAGCGCTTTAAAGTATTTTTAGTTGCAAAAATTGTTATATTTAAGCAATATATATTTATCGAAGTTCTTAAATAAAATAATATTAAAATAACAATTTAAAGTACTTTATAACAAATTATACTTGTTAAACTATATTGTAACAAAAACAATAATATAATAGATTATCTAACTATTTATAAAAAAGAAATTAATTAAATTTTATATAAAAGAATTAAGTTTTTATAGGAAAGTCGAGATAAAGAAATACAATTATTCTTATAACTTTTATAGCTAATTATATTTTAAATTCTTCTACTACTAGTTTTTCTATTGTAAAATAATACAATTAATCGATTTTTTATATATAAATCGTTACTCTTATTTTAGAGAATATATTGAGCAAAAGTCTTTTGTAACAAAATTAAAATATTTTATAAAAAATTATAATATTATAGAAGTTGCATTCAAGAAAAAAAATACAACAATAAAATATTTCGAAATCTATTGCTTTTTAACTTATTCTATTACTATAATATTTATTTTAGAATATATTACTATATATAAGAAGTATTATCAACAATATATTGTAACTACTTATTGCGTCTTACAAAATTGTGCTCTTAATTTTTATTTCTATATTTATTTATTATAGAAATAGACTAAATATAATTTAATTATTATTGAGCACAAAGTATTTAGAATTTGCTAAATATGATCTTGTTTATATTTTTAATTATTAATATATTTTTTGTTTTTAATTTGAACTTGCAACAATATTTGCGTAAAATACTCGAATTAATTAAACAAGCTATATAAATAAGCAATTACTTTCGAAGCAAGTTTAGAAATATAAATTGTTATTCGAAAATATATTGATGCTAGATTGCTTGCTCTTATATATATTACAACTTAGAATTTACTTGTAATTAAATATAATATTTAAATATACTTGCGTAACAATTATAGAATTTTACTAATTAATAAATATATAGTATTCGAATGCAAAAATAGAGACTATTTTAATTTATATTTCGATTGCTATATATACAAGTTAATATTGATTCTACATATAACAAAATAAGAAATAGAAATTTCAAATTTATTGCTTTTTCTATATATAGATCTTTGTTTTTTGAGTTGTCTAATATTATTTAATTTTTTTTAACAAACTTAAGATTTATTGCAATCTATTAGTTATCTTATATCTTACTTTTTTCTTAATTTGTCTCTAGAAGATAATCGACTATTAGAAGTTTCTTAAAAAAATTATAGTTTAATTAGATAAATTAATTACAAAATTATTTTTAAAAACAATACAAAAGTAGAAGTTCTAAAAATTGTTAAATATTAAAATCGAAAATTATCAAGAAAAAGTTGTATTTTAATACAAGTTTATAATAAACTTATTTATATTTAAATTATTTCTTTAGTTAACAAAATATTAACTTAGACAACAATAGTATGCTATTGTTATAAACTAAAATATTGTAATATATAATACTTATATAATTGTTATTTTATATTTGCAAAATTAGATACTATTTTTTACAAGAAAATTCAAATAATATAAAAGATTATGTTTTAATTTTACTTTAAATTATACTATAGATTTGTATCTTTTTATTAATTTTTATATTATATATAGATAGAAGTTATTAATAATTTTAAGAATAATTAATTAATTCTCTTTAATTTAAAATACTACTTAAGTAATTATATTGTTATTAAGCTTTATCTATTAAAACAAATTAAATAGAATCTTTATATTTGATAAGCTCGAAAAACTATTTCAGCTACAAAAGAACTATATTTGTCGAATATTTCGAACAATATTAATTAGTTAAGATAGTTGCTTTAGCATTTAATACAACAATATTGCATGTCTATATATAATTTAAAAGTAATAACAAAATTTCTTAAATTTAGCAAAATATTAAAACAATATTGCAAGAATTAACTTCAATTATAAATAAATAATGTAGCAATTATTAAGTATTTAAAGTATAACAAAACAATAGAACAACTTCGACAAAATAAATAACAAAATTGTTTATCTTTTATAAGTAAGCTTAAAATTACGCAATAAATACTAATAAATAGAAAAAGATCGATCTATTTTTGCAAAAATATAAAATAGCAATATTAATCTACTATAAACAAGTCGAGTTACAATAACAAAAAACTATATTTAAGAAAAATTTAATACAAATACTAAAATTCTCTAAATTGTAAAAAGAGTTGTTAAAAGAAAACAAAAAGCTTGTAATAGTATTTTCCTAAAAATTTGTAATTAAAGTTTAATTTTAAAACAAGATTTAAAATATTAATATATATATAGTTTTTTGTTCTTGTTCTCTTCGAGAAGAAGTATAAATATAATTTTTTATTAAAAAAGTAATTAGAAAGATTGTAATTACAAGATATCTTAAGTATTAAAATTTATAAAACTAAGTTATAAGTAATTTTTGTCTAAAAATTCTATTTTGAAATAGATTTATCTTTCTTCTTATTTTCTAAATTTAAAATGTTTGTTTAAAATTTATATTTTAATTTATACTTTATTTTTCAAAAGTAAGACAAATCTAATCGATATCTTAATTAATAACAAATATTGCTAAATTAATATATTTGGATTTTTTTTTTTAGTAAAGTATTACGCGTTAGTAAAAGCAAAACTTATTTTTACTAAAGTTTACGAAATTTTTACTTAATAGAATCTATTTATTAAAATAAGATTTGCAAGATATTGCAAAATTTTAATTATTTTAATTATAGCAATTGTTGTAGAGAAAATACAAAGAATCTTAAATATACATTTTAATACTTATTTCTTGAAAATCTTCTATATAAAAAAGTATATATTTTCTTATAGCATTTTTTAATTTTAATTTAACTTGTATCTTTAATACAAGTAACTCGAACTTTTGTTATAAATACTTGTATTAAAAAGCAACAAATAAAAGACTTAATAAGTTTAGAAAGTAGATCTTATTTGTTAATAATATACTTGTATATTTTATATTTGTTAATAATCGATTGCTTAATAAGAATTCTTATTATAAAATAATTCTCTATTTAGTAAAAGACAAGACTAATATTAATCTCGAGACAACAATTATTAAAAAAAATCAATATTTTAATTTAAAATTTACAAATTAATCTTGCAAATTTTAAAAGCAATTCTTGAAAACAACTTTTTGTTTTAAATGCAAATCTTTTGTAGATAAAAAATATTAAATATTCTAATAGCTTTTGTTTACAAAAAACAAGATCTTAAGTATTTGTTTTTAAAATAAAAAGATAAGACAGATTTGATATATTAATATTTTTATATATTTATCTTAAATCTTTGTTTATATTAATATTATATTTCTAGCAATATTAATAACAAAATCAATTTAATTCTCGAAGTATATATTAAAACTTATAGACAATAATAGCAAATAATATTCGATCTTAATAATCTAATCTTTAATATATTGCAAATATAAGAAATAGCGATATATATACTATTTAAGCTTGTTGCTTGTAAGTATCTTTTGCAATATTAAAAATAAAACTAATTTACAAGAAAACAATTGTAAATTTTGATCGATAACTTAATTATTAGTTGCAAAACAACTTTAAACTCTCGACTATATAATTTAGTCTTTTATTTTAAAAATACTATTTTGTTTAACTTTAAACTTTTACTTCGATTTTGCTATACTTGTTAATTTAATAATTAAAAAATTATAAATTACATTTTTCTTTTTTGTTATTTTATAACAAAAATAACAAATTAAATTTTGCGCAAAAATAAAATAGTATATCGAGTTTTATATTTGTTTTTTAGGTTTAATATTAGAATATTTTTACAACAAAATTCGATAGTTGTTGTATCTTTGTTTGCAAATATACAAAAACTTTTTTTTAAAATTTTAAAAAAAATTTTAAACTATACAAGAAATATCGATACTATTATAAGCTTTGTAACTTTATTAAAAATAACAAATATTAACAACAATTATATATATAATTCGATTGCTTTTTTTTAATTAAACAAATAATTTTTTGTTTAAAATTAAGAATTAAGAATTGTTTATTGTTATTTAAAAGTCTGTTGCTCTATATATAGTATTCTAAAGTTATTGCAAAATTAGATATTATATATATTGTATAGCGTTTATAGAACAAATATATAATATAACAAAATTATATTAAGATAACTCGATTCTTAATAGATTCGAGTTAGCAATACTTTGTTTTTATACAAATCTAGATATCAATATTGATATTATATCTTTAAATATATATACGACAAATACTAGAAATAGAAATTAATTTTAGAAACAAATATAAAAGCAATATTGAATTTATGTTATTTATGTTATTTGTTGATCTATTAATTTTTAATTATCGATTTAACAAATGCAAAAATAAAAGTCTTCTCTTGTACAATATAAAAAACAAAACTAAAATTAAATATAGATTTGTATATAATTAGATTTGTTAATTACAAAATAATAATTTATAATTTGTAGATTTTTTTAAACAAATTTATTTTTAGAGAATCGATATTGTTTAATTTGTGTTATAACAACATAAAGTTTTAATTTTTTTTTAATTTTGTTATTGTTATACTTAATGCAATAAAAGTTTAAAAAAATCTCGAACTCGAAGTATGCAATCTATAGAAAAATTAATACTCTATTATATTTGATATCTTCTATAATATACTATATAATAGACAATGTATTTTAAAAAGAAGAGTAAAATCGAAAATACAAGTAAGAATATATTAATAAGTTAAGTTATAATTATAATATTTCTCTAAATTTGCTATTAAATCTATATAACCAAAAATATATAAACTACTTAATATAAAATACTTACAATATTTATTGTTATATTAAGAACGCAAATTCTGTTTGCACTTTATAAATGCTATTTATTAATAATAAATTAACTAATTATATTGTTTAGTAATGAATTTGTTGTCTAAAAGTAATTGGTAACTATTATTGTACTCTTTATATTATTAATTGTATTTATTTTTACAATTTTGCTATATTAATTGTTCCTATATATTGTATATACAATATTGTAATATTGTCTTTTGCTTAATTGCAATATAATTAACAATATTAATAAACTTTTATTCGAATCTTATTAATACAAATATTCTAAAAATAAATAAGTAAATTAAATCGAAAAAAGCGTTTTAAAAGCACTAATAGTTGCGTAATAGAAATTACTTAAATATAAAATAACTTAGAATCTTAATTCGAGAAAGTATCTACTAAACTATTTATATTTTAATATTGTTAACTACTAATAAAACAAAATATTTTGTAATTAATTTTTTAAAAACTTTAATATATTTGCAAACCTAATTTATTTTCTTAATATCTATTTTATTATTATTTTTGTAACAATTTTGTTATTAATTTGAAATATTTTTATAATATGCGAAACTCGAAACAAATTAAACAATTTACAACTTAACAAATACTTCATATTTTAATAAATTAAATATATTTAGTTAGTAGAATACACAATCTTCTAGTAGAATAAATTAGATAAATGATAGATTTCTTAAGATTGCTACAACAATTAAAAATTATAAGATATATATTTACAATATTATTAGAAATTATTATTAACTTATTATAAAGCTAAACAAATTAAAAGAAAGAAAAGATTGCAACTATTAATTGTATCGAATAAAATAAAATAATTTATAATTTAAACTAACTATTTATTATATAGTTGCAAAAGCTTGAATCGAGATTTTATTTATAAAAATCTCAAAATTTATTTATTAAAGTATTTTGTTACTTTAAGAATTTAAAAATTTACAAAGGATAATTTATTAATTGTTAGCTCTCTAGAATTTAATATATAAGTAACAATATAATATTAACTTCTCGAGTAGACTTCAAGAATATCAATAGAAAAATTTGACTATTTTATTATTAGTACTTGTATAAGAGAATAAATCGATGTTCTATTAATAGATATTGAAAGTTTCTAAATCGAATATATTTAGAATTTTTAAAAGTTACTTTAATATTTTTAGATAACAACAAACTTAATTAATCTACTAAAATTATATTTCGAATTCTAGTTTTTATAAAGTATCTATTTGTTGTTTAATTGTATAAACAAAGTTATATTTTAATTGCAAGATATTTAAGTTTAAATTTCAATTAAATATTGCAAATAGAATCTTAATATAGCTCTTAAATAATTGTATATATATTAGTTCTCTTTGCGTAAGTTCGAGATCGATAAAATTTTATATTATATTATAATCTTTAAATTAAATTTAACTATTATTGTACTTAAACAAATAAAATTTTTAAACAATTTTTATATCTAGTTGCTCTAATAATTATATCGAGATCTCTATATACTATAGATACAAAAGTAATTGCTAAAGTAAAAAAATAAATTTGTGCAATTCGATAATTTGTTTAAATAACATTTGATAAAGAGAATTGCTCTAAACTACTTCTTCGAGTTAGCTCGAAAAAATATATAGAATAATTACTAATTTGTTACAAATTAGTAAGTATAAATCTATAAATAAGTTAAATGCATTTAACTAATATAAATATATCTTAAATGCAAGTATAACTTGTTATTAATATAGCAACTTTAAAAAAGTTCGATTATCTATATTCGAATAATAGAAATTAGCTATTTTTGATAACTATTGTCTTAATTGTATTTTTAGCAAAATTTTAGCAAATACTTTTTTAAAAGAGTTAAAGATTAACAATTGTTTAATTCTATATTTTTTATAATCGATTTTAATTGTCTTCGAATTGTCTTTTTGAATAGAGTAGTATAACAAACAATTAAAAAAAAATCAAATTAATATATTCAAGTATATATTTGAGTATATATTTAAGCATATATATTAAATTATATTCGAGTTTACATATTTTAATATATAGATAAACAAATTTGTTAAAGCTAAAATATAGTTTAAGTTCGATTAATAGTTTTTAGTTTGTTGCAAATTATAATTAAAAGTATAAATATATTGTTGTATAACAAAATTAATTGTTTTTAATCGAAGATACTACTCAATAAATATATAATACAAATAATATATTATTGCTTATAACCTTGCAAACAAATATCTTGTTATACTTTTATAAATTTAAGAGTAAAGTTGTTTATTCTTTTTAATAACTTGGTACTCGATAAATAAAATTAATATCAATAACAATCTAATTGCTATTATAGTAGATAGAATAATTGTAATAATTATGCTCTTCGAATTGTTATTTTTATCAAAAAAGATTATATAGAATTGATTAACTAAAGAATATATATTTATTACAATAAAGTTTTTTAATTTTTAATTTATTAATTTAATACAAAGAGAACTTAATATTGCAATATTGTTTGTTAATATTAACATACTTTTAATTAATTTTATTGTTGCTTAAACGTTTTTTTACAATTTTGAAACTTAACAACTTTTGTAATATTGCAATAACAACAAGCAAGAAAATCTAAATATTACTTATTTATTTGTTTCTTTAAGAAATCGAGATCTAAGATTATACAATTATAAATCAAAAAAACA